>Ga0181612_157007_pt1 | contig 39920 bp, 27 predicted proteins | sample HoacroProtozoa21_FD_119630 | JGI IMG/M metagenome (GOLD analysis project Ga0181612, IMG submission 119630) | Hoatzin crop microbial communities from Cojedes, Venezuel. Combined Assembly of Gp0051906, Gp0051904, Gp0051908
ATTCAAGACCAGGTTGGACAGGGCTCTGAGCAACCTGATCTAGTTAGTGGTGTCCCTGCTTGCTGCGGGGGGGTTGGACTAGATGACCTCTAGGGGGTCCCTTCCGACCCAAAACTTTCTGCGATTCTATGATTTCTATGAAATCAGAAGCGAATGCGTGATGGCAGGATGCAGTGGAAGATGTTTTCTGAGCTCATCCTCAGTCATCCCCTGAGTGGCACACCAAGCACTGAAATCAAGAGCCAGCACTGGCTATTCGCGTGAAGTCTTCCAGTCCCGAAGACCTTCTAGCTTGTCATGAGGAATGAGTAACCTTTGTAACTCTGTTTTACAACAGACTTCGTCACCTGCGTAGCAGGGCTGCTGCAAACCTGCGCTGAATTACAAGCTGCTACTGTAGAGTAAAATGTTAAGGCTAATGAGATTTGGAGAGGACCAGCATGGCTTGTGTTTCTTCACATGCTGTATGCAAAAATGTTACGACTTGGTATGCTTTTTAATGGAACAGAAGCCTTTTGAAGGTTTGATGCTGTCAAAATGGCAAATACCTGCGAAAACACATAAGATCAAAAGCTAAGCTTGAAATGAGAAACGTTCATTTTCAGATGTTCTGAAGTCAGAGGTGGTAGACTGTCTGGAATTGGCAAGAAGCTGGAGGCAACTTAGAGTACAACATGCATATATAGAGATTTATATGCACATACCTTTTTGCATATATATTATATATAAAAAAAATACTTGCAGCAGTGTGCATTGAGTAGTATTTTTCAATCAACCTCCAAGGAAGAGAATGTAATTGGGGGATTTGTCTTGATACATGCGATGCAAAGGAGAAGAAGATTTGATGTTTCATGCCGAGAATTCTTAAATGCAGCATTTGTGTTTTGTTCTAATACCTTGCACATCTTCACTTACAGTTTAATTTTATTTTCAGTTGCTGGAGATTGGTAATTAGCTTGTTATGAAGCAGATAGTAAAAGTGCTATGAGTAAAGTGTGCTTCTTTTGAGAAATACGCTTCAGTTTATGTAAGTTTTGGTATTTCGCAGTGTGTTAGAAAATTAAATTTCCAATACTCTTGAGCTACTGACATTTTAGGTGGTGTCACATCTCTCTTGTTGCTACCTTGTGTGTAGATGTCTCAAGCATAAAGTAACGAATTGTACGTTAAAAACATGTTCTAGCTGTCTGCAGCTGCAGCCTGGTTTTCCTTCTGCTCCCTGCCCTTCAAATAGCACTGGAGGGAGTGGGGACTTTCTGTGCATTACCAGTTCATTCGTTGTGTTTTGTGCATGCCAGAGCCTAAATTTGCATTAGGTGTGGAATTATTGGCAGAAGTTTGCTACTGTCTGCAATTTCAAAACTAGTCATTAAAAAAAGTTATTGCCTGAAAGTACTTTCAAAAGCTGAATTCTCAAATGGTTTCCACTTGGGCTTACAGTTGTGGTTTTCATTTTTTTTTAAACTGATGTTTGTGTAAGTTACACTTGAGTAAAGGGACTAATATTAAAATCTGTAGGATGAGATGATGTCAAATTCACTTACAAAAAAAAAAAGAAAAAAGAAAAGAGAAAGTGACCTCTCTGATTCCTTTAGTTATACGAAGCTTTAAGTGTTGTTCTAACAAAATAAACAATTTGCACAGATCAGTGTAGGTGTAAGTTGATTTGCTCCATTTACCCTACCAATTTGGACAGAAGAATGTAATACTTTCTTGGAAATGTCTTTCAAATATTACATTATAGATTAATTTATAGGCTGCAAAATACTGTTAACCATAAAAATTTTTTTTAGTCTTCTTGAAAATTAAGTTCTCAAATTAAATGTCTATATGAGCTGGCCTTTTCTCTTTCAGTAGGTTACCGAAGATGAATTGGGATAAATTATTTGTTTCAAATAAAAGCATTCATTTACAGTGGAAAAAATATCTCAGGTTTACTGAAAAACATCGTGACATTTTTCTTATTTCCCTTGCAATGGTGAACACAGATATACTAAATCTTTATGAAATTACTGTCTTGGCTAAGTTTCACATTGGGCTTGAGTTCTGAGGCCTGTCTTGGAGAAGTTGATTGCAAACAAATACAGAAGTATCTCCAAAAATCTGACAGTATTTGACAGAAATTTTGCAATGGAAGCTCACAACTTAAATCATGTTGATAGAGAAAAGATTAATAGAGGATAACTTGTAGTGATTATAACACTTTAGGGTGGCTTCGTATTTTGGCTGTAGCTTTCAACATGTATTAACATAATTTCTTATTGTGTGTTTTTATTCTATAAAAATGTGGTTTGCTCATGATTTGACTTTGGAGTAGTGATGCCCGTAGAGGTATCAAAAAACAGGTGGTAAATTCCAGTGCCCAGTCATCTATAGGCAGGCAGATAGTTTTCTGCGTTGCTGGGTAAGATGAAGTGGGTTGCTGGGGAAGGTGTGACCCTTCCTTGCCTGACTCAGTGCCGTTCACTCTGCGGCTCGCGGTGCTGGGTTCTGTGTCCCGTCAGAGCTGTTGACCCTTTGTACTATCCAATTAATGGCTGCCTTTCCTTGGACTGATGGTGTCGTGAGCTAGGCATTGATCTGAGTGTCTGCTGGTGGACGTTTCTTGCTCTTCAGTGGGAAGAAAGGATGAAATGCTGATCTACAACGGCACTTTGATGTTGCTGAAAGTTGCTTTTTTTTTTAACAGTAGATTAAATTGTCATTTGCAGCTTGTAGCTGTGTTTGATGAGCAAGATCCGCACCATGGAGGTGATGGCACCAGCGCCAGCTCAACAGGCACGCAAAGCCCAGAGATTTTTGGCAGTGAGCTTGGCTCCAACGCGGCATCAGCCTTTCAGCCTTACCAAGCAACAAGTGAAATTGAGGTCACCCCTTCAGTCCTTCGTGCAAGTAAGTAAATGTTCTTGGTATCTCACTGTGTTTCATCTTAATTTATGAGGATGCCAAGTGCTGTTATCCATTCCTGCTGCTGGGAGTATGATTCATTATCTGTACTTATCGAAAGCTGATGAAAATTGAGAAACTTCATAAATGCTTGTTGTGTGCAAGTAAACAAACTTTTCTGGTTTAATAAATTATTTATCATCTGCTTTTAGGAGCAATAAGCTCTTCTGTGTGCTGCCAGTTTAAAATTGTCCTCACACTGAAAATCACAGCAAAGTTTCCAAATGCAATTGCTGCATGGTGCAATTTTCAGTTTGCCAGTTTTATTCAATTTAATGAAGGAAAGGGTAAAAAGAAACTAAAGAAAGGTTATGCTTGTTACCTTTGCGTAAAAACACCTGCCGATACGTGGATTTACTGTGTTGCAAAAATACACTTCTTTAAAAAACAGAAACCAAAGCCAGACACATCCCTTTATTTTGTTTATTTCAAAATGGGGAAGATTTGTTGCAAAACCATGAAGCAGGAATTATATGTCATAGTTCTTGCTTAGGCAGGATCTTGGAATATTTCAGCTTATTAACAAGAAAAGTTGCCAAAGGAAATTTACTGTGTAATTTTCCTTGTTGTTAAAAGTCCCATGCAAACAAGACAATGATGGATAAAGGATTGTGCTCCTCTTACCTGTAGTATCTATCATTTTGTTCACTGAACTTTTGAAGTAATGACTTCATTCCAGAAAATTCTTGGCAGAAGTCAGTATCAGTCAGTCCATTGATGTTCTGCAGATACAGTGTTTTAAACAAACATTCATAATTCCCAAGAGATTACTTTTCTGTAGGTTTTCTTTTAATGCATAAAATCTGCATTTAAGTAATTGGGTAAAATGCAAGTGGAAAAGTTACAACTCTTTTTTTAAGTTTGAGGGGTTTTCTACCAGAGTGTTTTCTGTAAAATTAAGGGAACGACATTTAACAATTAGCTTACATAGACTTGAACGTGTATCTTTTCAAGCTATAACTATGCTTCATTATAACCCAGAATTAAATTAGGGCAAAGGACTAATAGCAGTATAAAGAGGTATCCTAGAGTTTCAGGACCCTGCTGTTTTGCTGTCACTAGGGTATGCCACTGCTAAATGCATATCTCATTGCCATGCAGAAGCCGAAAAGCTGTCCTCTTGGGGTGGGGGTGGGGGGCTAGAACAGACAAATACATACGCATTTTCTCTTTAGTGTGATTATGTGGTGTATTACACAGTACATTGATGTTAGTGCATCAAAATCATATAGCGCAGATAAAATTCAGTGATGATATATTGGACAGCTCACTTATCTTCTGTGTCATTCTGGAAAATACATGGAATACTTAGCTAGTTCACTGATTGCTCAAATGACCAAAAAGTGCTTTGAGACCCTACAATACAAAGGTCCGTAGAAATGCAGAAGTCTCTTAAAACTCTTCGTAAGAATTGTAGCTCTTTTGACACTTTTTATAAAAGCGTGCAAAAATAAAATGGGTGAACCTATTTGTCATAAATGTGTTATCACAAATCAGAGATGTTCTCCTATCTAGCTAATTCTTTTTTTTATGTTGACAATTAGATGTATTTTATTTCTAAATGTTCCAAACCACAGGCTTAGAATCCCAGTTTAGTAATATTATCCCATATTAAACATACCTATTTCAAGAATTTCATTTAAATATACATTGAAAATGGAAATAATATCCCTATTGTATTTCCTTTATAACTTGTGAAGTGAAGCATCGCATACAAATGGTATTCTCAGTATTTCAAATAATTATCTTCTTACTGTGTAAGTTCTATTCAGCAAATAAAACCCATCCAGTTTTGTGGTAGATGCAGATCCTGATTATTACATGTTGACAAGGTCATATATCTATTAATTGGATTGGAGATGGGATACAAAATTGCTGTAATTATTGTAATTTTCTAGCTAATTGCAGGCTTGGCGGTGAATATTTTACTTCTAACAAATGAAAAACAGTATTCCATCTGAAATTGGTTTATAGCATTTTAGACATTTTGTTTTACATCTCTGGTGCTTTTTGCTCGCAGGCTGGGCTGTTGCTCAGCAGTTCGCCCGCGGAAGCGTAGCTTTGTGCCATTCTGCTACCGCTCACCTGCACCCGAGGGGTGCGGAGCGGCCTCCGTTCGCAGGCAGCATCTCGGCGCAGGAGGCTGGGGCTGAAGGGCCTGCTGAGATTTTCTTCTCTTTGTTCTGGTTGCCATGCTACCCCTTTTGTTTGTTTATAGATCACGCCATCGCTCCTCTCCCAGCAAGGGAAAGGTTAGCTAGATCAGGTCCAGCTGGAAAAGTAATATTTATCTGAATTCCCTCTTTTTCCCCTGCACAAACACAGCCTGTACTTTGCACATGAGGGGGTTGTGTCAAATTGAATCTTTCCATCTAAATGTGGAAACAAAAATGAAGCTGGCCCATACCCCCTATGTTGTTTTGCAGTGTGAAAACACGATTCATCGATACAAGCAGTTGATTTATTTATGTTTTTTATCTAACTCTTTCTCTTTTACTGCTTTTCTGTTGCCCAAGTTAAACTCCCCCTTGTTGTATTGCATCAGTTGAGCTGCGTTTTTTTCCTAAGCATACAGCACACAAGGCGTTTTTTGTGTGTGCCTGCGTGCTTTCTGGGAAGATGTTGGAAGCTCACTGCAGAAGATTGTTAAAGCAGACTGATGTTTATTCCCTGCTGAAATATAAACTGGAGGCGCAGGTGAAAATTGCCAAACCTAATGAGCAATTTGGCAGATAAGACAGGATGTCAGGCAGTGACAGTTCAGCAGCGGGTGCGCTGCCTGTGAACCGAGTTGTTTGTTTCACAGTACTGCATTTAAATATTGTAAATAAAATCCATTTCCAGCTACATGAGATATGGTGAAAAGGGTCATCTCTTTTGTCTAGTTTTCCTTTTAAATTATTTAGCTCTGTTAATTAGCCAAGGGTGGTCTTAGTTCTTGGTCTTGGTGTGGTTATGTGTTACAAGTCTCTCTGAATGTTTCAGCAGTTACAGCTAAAAAGCGTTTTTAATATAGATCATGATTTGGAAAATATATTGAGAGGTTTAGTGGACTGGTCTTTCCCCTCCTTTCCCCTCTTTTCCTCTCCTTTCCTTTCCCAGAGTAGAGAAGAGTAAGGGGCCTGGGAGACCTTCTTTCTTCAGCTGTGTTAATGGGAGGGTATTGAGAAGACAAAGCCAGACTCTTCTCACTCAGGCACATTATTGCTGGAGGCAACGAACACAGGCTGCAACAAGGAAAATGCCAGTTAGATACTGGGAGAACAGTTTTCACCTCGAAAGCGAAACAGGCTGCTCAGAGAGGTTGTGGCATCTCCATCTTTGGAGATGGACAGAACTTGACTGAATATGGCCCCGGGCAGCCTGATTGAGCGGGTCCTGATTTGTGTGCAGGGCTTGGACCGAATGACCTCCAGAGATCTTGTCCACTCTCCGAAGTTCCCATGTAATTCTGTGACTCTAAATGTAATTAATAAAATCAAAGTGTTTGCTTCCTGAAGCTATTATTTGTAAAAGCAAATGATATTCATAGTGAAATATTTAGCAAACACTTATGCAAGCGTGTTGTGCTTGTACAGCTTCCCAGCATGGTTTAGTATTGTACTGGTTTGTGCTGGTGTGACACAGATCAGCTGACCGTGCCTTCTACAAGACTGCTGCTTTTGTTTTCAAGATGTCTTTGGTAGGTGCATCAGTTCCTTAAAAATGAGATGTGTGGTAATTCTGAGGTTCTTCTAAACGCTGGAGGGTAAACATCTCCCTGAAACACAGCTAGCTGGAAATGGTGCACTTCAGTGATGTATTTGCTCAAGTGATCTGTATTGTACACTTTAGTAATACTCCTGGCATCAGTTTCATATTCTGGTTACAGAAGCAGACTATGGAAAAAGAAAAAAGGTCTAGATAAGAATAGTATGAAGCAAGTGCACAGCTGGCTGTGAAGATGTGCTAAAAGTGCAGAGGAGCAAAGAGCTTGCTGCAGCTTCACGTCTGTCTTTGCCCAGCAGCACGGCTGTTGCTGTAGGGCTCCCTGTGTGCGTGCATGTTCTTACCCTGCGAGAAGCACAGGTTTGTTCCTCAGAGGCAGGAGCATGCATGCAGACTTTCACTGGGAATTCATTGATACAGTAAAATTCATGACCTTGCTTACCTTTTGAATTTGTGGATCTCTCTGTGCTTTCTGAGTAGTTTTTAGTAGTTCAATGGCAAATTAGTAGGACATATCAAGTATAGTCCTTGAGGGCTCTCTTAGGTTAAGGACCGTTCAGTATTTTAATAAATCTGAACTGGAATATAGAGTATTGCATAAAAAATTAAGATGGAGTTTCAAGCACTTAGGATGTCAAGGTTTCAGTTCAGCATTTGCTTGATACACTTACAAACTGTTTTGAAATCAGTGAGATGTGCGGAGTCACTGCATCTAGAAAGAAAAAAGTAATTTGCAGTGAACAGCTAGCTACCCAGTACTGCAAGAAGGATCTGGGGGTTATGGTGCATTATTATAGTGGTTCTGGGCACGTCAGTCTTCTGTCCAAGGGTCAAAGGCAAGTGCTGTTGTGGGCTCACTGAAGTAGTTGTGGGCAGGAAGACTTCGGCTGGAGTGACCAGTTGTGGTGCCAGACTTGGAGAAATTGTAGACAAGTTGGAGAGAGCTGGAAGAGAGCTAAAAGAGTGACATACGTTGGAGACCGTGACCAAGCATTGGAAGGATTGGTTTATTTAGTTAAGATAAAAACCGATATGGTCCAAGTCTTCAAATGTATTAATTTTCTCTCATTCTCCACGTCTGCTAAGAGAAAGGCAGTTGGCATTTCCTGAGGAAAAGCCATTTTTAGTAACAAGTAGGCCTAAAAACCATTTTTACACCTGCTGTAAGCAGCAAGTCTTTGGGGGAACAGTTCAGAGGTGTGTTCTGTGCGCCGGTGGGTGCTGTGCTGCCCTGTGCTGCGAGGCGGCAGGAGAGCAGCCGGCTGGTGGTGGCAGATCTGTCCTGTTCCAGCTAAGCCATTAGGTTGCTTTGTAACCACGGGTGAGCTGCTTCTTGTGTCCATTGTAAATACATCTGTGTCTTTTCTTAGCATCTCACTATTTGAGCATTCACAGAATCTAACGCTAAGCAAACCAGTTAAAGGTGTGAGCACGTAAATAAGTGTGTGAATTTCAAGTGCTTTCAAATTGTGGTTTTAAATATGGCACTTCACTGATTTGATACAAGTATTTATCTAGAGTCCCAAATGCATATTCTGAGAACTAATTTGTTAATATTTCTAAGTGCCTTTGTTAAAAGGATTGGGTCGCTGCATATTAGTATGTTGGCAAAGAACTGCAGAGGTGAGTTCATATTTGTTCTGGTTTCAAAAATGATGATAGTTTCAGCACTCTTTCTCACATATGGACATCAGAAACTTTTTCATTTTTGTTTGTATCTCTGACTCCTTATTCAGCTGTTAACCAGCTTTATATATGGAAATAAAGTCATTTTCAAGTGTTGAAGGTAGCAAGAGATTAGAAGAGGGTGGAAGAGAAAGATGGGTTCATCAAAAAACAGATGTTTGGAGCTTTATTAGATGGAGTTATCTCTAGAGTTAAAGAGCTGCTTACAAAATGTAGAGAAAGTCATCCACATTTATAATGAAAGATTATGGCTTTACAGTCAATGCTTGCTGAAGTCACTAGCTCCACTGAGCTTTGGGTCAGGTCAGCTTTCCACTCTGAATCTGCTCGGCCAGGAACCTGCATCAGTGAACAGCCGGTGTTCTGGTGCCCGTCCTTCCAGTGCAGTTTCAGGAATGAATTCAAAAATCGTTCCCACTTTTACTCTCTTGTCAGGTTCTCAGATATTTGCTTTACTGTGTCAGATAATAGAAAATAAACCTTGAACTGAGGCTTGCACCGAGCTGCTGGCAGCTGAAGAAGGAAGGTTTCTCATGCACTGGAGTCTGAGGAGATTTAGCAAAGCCTGTTTCCTCACCTTCTGGTGCTCTCGCTGTTCAGGAATTCTTATTGCTTTTATCCCTGTAGCTCTATCAAGGATGTGATTGTTTTAAAGCCAGAGTTATTGAATCAAAAAATCAGTACCAGGTGCTGCGTTCTTCCATGAGGCTAAATTTGTTCTTTCTACAGCACGATTGTGACTTGAGTGATCTCCAGTTGGTGTTTTCTCCAAACGTAGTGCTCTGCTGTTAATTTGAGATTGTTGAGCAGTTTAAAAACCATGTGTTTTTGATGAGGCCGTGACACATTTGTAAAAACAAATGGATTTTAAACTGCTTAAGTTTCTAAATTAACCTTTAATATCTTCAATCTTCTCAGTATACCATCAAGCAAAATACTGTAGCTTCTAGTAGGATTAAAAAATCCCTGAAACCAATGAAGTAAAGAATTTTAGAACTTACTGGATTCTCTAGAGGAAACCTATGTGATCATGGGGCATTTCAAGATGATGTTCCTTATGGGGAGGGCTTCTATCTTTGAGTACTGATAGTAGGGAGCAATAAAAATATGGTATTGTATCTGATATGTGGTGGTATTTTGTACCATGGTTACAGAGTGTAGTACAAGAGAGATAATAGGGAAGGGTTATGAAGATGTGAAGTATTGAATTTGAATAGTTTGAAAAGTCAGCTTTGGATAAATTTGACATCTTAAATAGATTTAATCATCACTCGAACAAGAAGTTATTGTGGAAATCACAGCTGTATTCTGAGAATATTTTGATATGCATGTGTGGTGGTGGTGGTCCTTCATTAAAGGAGAGGTAACTTTTTCGTTAAGGAAACTGTATTTTTATGTATACAAAACTGTTATGCCGTTTCATCCAATCAAACATTACAGAGTAGCTGCACAAGTCCATTGTATTGTGGCATCATGGGTTTACTCCCACTGTGATAAAGCTATTTGCTTATTTATAGAGGTTTTCATCACACATGTATCAATAAGTGTAATATCTCTTTCTATAGGTAATTTCTTGGTTACTCCTCTACTTCTTGTTATTTCATTGTAAGCAAGTAAGGAGAAGCACAGTGAAGGCAAAGGAACGTGAATCTGAAATGAGTAGGGAGTGCTTTTTCATAGTACAGCAACCACCCCATGACATTTTTTACTTTGTGGAGGCATGTGTACATAATACACTTTTTTTTAATCCAACAGTTTCTAAAAACCCCGTGCAGTATTTATAGGTACTTATTCTGAAATGTGATAAACTGTATGCTTTAAGGCATGCTTAATATCCAGAACTACCAGTCCACGAGAGTAACTGGTATCCCAGTCGTGTTTTGCTTTGCTTTGAGCCAACGGTGTTGGTCTCGGAGGGCGCTGACGACTGACATGAATTACTTGCAGACAATTTGCCAACAGGAGAGGATGCAGATTTTGTGAAATGTACTTAATTAGTCACTCGCTCCTAAGTGGGCTGATCTCACGGGAAGGGCGTTGTAGGGCGGGTGAGGCGTGCTGTGGTGCCGGGGCTGCGTGCCGCGCTGTCTGCAGGGTTACGCTGTGTGCGGTGCAACAGCCAGCGCACGCTGCCCCCCGCACGCGGCTGCTTTTCGCCACAAGCCCAGGGCTGGAAGACGTTACACCTGAAGTATATCCCTAGTTAGGCTGAACCTGTGCTTCAGTGAGAGCATTGTTGCTTGCTTTTCTGTGTAATTCACGAGGAATCTTCTTGCTCCCTTCTTTGTTGCACTCGCAGCACGAGAACTCACATACTCTTTTTCAGACAGGGATGTGTTTTGGAGACAGACCATCTCTTTTGGTGATTACTGGAAAAAAGTTGCTTTAAATTCAGTGTCTTTTGACATGTTCTTTTGAGGGGGATGAAGCAGGGACAGATGGCTGCTAGTTGAATAGGCTTGTTTTTTAGTTTGTTTTTTATTTACTCCCTCATGTGCTGAAAAGGACTGAAAGATGGTGCAGAAATAAAGGAATGGATGAGAAATATCTTTCCATTTATTTATTGCCTTATTTCATACTTCTAAAAAGATAAAATTTGTTCTTTCTCCCACCCATCTCTCGCCGTAAATCCTAAATGAATTGTGTAAGTCAGATGAGCTCCATCTTCAGAAATGCTGTGGGTTCATGGTAAGGGCAGATGAAGCATTTAGGGTGAGAATCAGGCATACTTATTTAGCAGAACTTTTCTCTAGAGATTTTGGCCCCCAATAGCGGTGGATGCCGTGGAGGCAACAAGCCCGGCTTGAGGCCACGCTCCTGGTCTGAGCTGAGAAGAGGCATGAGCCTGCTGCCTGTTCTCCTGCCGGCACGGCTCGGCTCGGCATCCCTGAGTGCTCCGCAGGCAGGGCCCCCTCGTTCCCCCTCTGAGACTCTGCGAGGACGATGGGGTCCCCCTTTGTGACACAGCGGCTGCCTCGCTGGGGGGGCTTTTGCCACCTGGGCTGATGCCAGAGCTCAGCTATTTGGGATTGGAGCTGGATGTGAACTCACCTGTGCCCCAGGTCTGTGTTTCTTGCCTCTGTTAGGGATTTAGGTAATTATTTCTGTCAATGTTTTGGATTTATAGAAACTGGAAGTGTTTGCATATGTGGGAACGGAGTTGAGGACCGTGTGGATTTACAAACAAAAGCCAAAAGTGGTGGTTAGATTAAGATGAAGTATTTGTACTATGACTTGCATGCACACAGTAGAGGGCTGGACAAAGACAGCAATGCCAAGCTATTGTGTTAGCTTCTGGAAATTGTGCATAGGAGTCGGGGGCTAGGCTTCTCAGAGCAAACTTTGATCAACCATGAAAACCTTATCCCGAGGGGTTGGGTTTGATGCAGCTCTCTGTACAGCACTGTTCGCAGCTGGAAGGAAAACTGGGACTCTCTTGGCCATTGCTGGGCAACAGCTGATTCAAAGCAGACACAACGGATGAGGTTGATAGCAGCAGACTTCAGGTTCTGCATCTGGACTAAACACTCAGGGCAGCCCAGTTGCTGATTATTGGAGAGGAATGGACACCTTTAGGGCGAGTTCATCTGACCTGTTTTACAGCTGATTTCAGGATGAGATGGCGTATGGCCTAGACTAGCTGCACTGGCTAATCACTGGTGGGAGAGAAACAGAGGTGGCCAGTTGAAACAGATGCCAGTGGTTCCCATTCTGTGTGTGATTTACCTCACGCTGTACAAGCAAACTTTTTATCTGAAAGATTTTTTTGAATTAAGTAAGATGTTGCCTTTGTGACCTTAAAAATGTTCAGTTGTGTATTTAGAAGAGAAAGCCTAAGTGGCATTTTACAAAGCCAGCGGCTTCTCAGTTTGACCCACAGAGCAGTTTTACATGGCTCCAGGACGTTCCTACACAGCCATAATTATGCTTGTGAAGTATATTTGTGTCATAGACAGTATGTCATGAATGTAGATGGTCCCATGTTAGGCTTCTTCAGAGTAAAACTGGGTTTGAGAAACATCCATGAAGTTTCGTGGTTAAACCAACAGTGTCATCTGCCTTGGGTCTGACACTGGTATCTGGTCTCATTATGCGGTGCTACTCCCAAATGGGTAAACCTCTGCAAAAAGGCAGCTGTACTTCTTGCCACAGGTTCTCAGACCTTGAAGCGTAACAGGTCATGCCATGTGGCTCTGGAAAGTCAGCTGAAATCTGGGGGAACAAGCATGCTGTGGAGTTAATGAGCACTGAAGGACCTGAGTTGTCTTTATGGCTCTTTGCAGTCGCGTGCCTCTGTACCCGGTTCCCTCGCGCACCGTGCAGTGTCTGGGCATTGTGGCCACCCTGCCCTTACCGCTCTTCAGGGTAGCCCGGCTCCTGGAGGGCTTGGAAGAGGAAAGCTCTCGGTATAGATGCCCAGCCTCTGAATGGGGGGCTGAGGAGAGGAGCCATCCCTCGAATACAAGCTGTTGAAGTAAATGCCTTTGCAGGTTTGTGGAGAGAATAACAGTTAGCAACAGCTACTGAGACTGTTTCGAGTGAAATAATGAAGCACTTGAAGCAATGCTAGCAGTTCATTTTTAGTGGATTGTAAAAGAAGAAAATTGCGTTCACCAGTTTCTGATAAGTTAGAGAACGAAGAGACACACCTGCCTGCTGAACCAGCCCTATTTGATATGCAGATTAATATTTCCATGATTTTTGGTAAGTTTTCTTTTGATCTCTCTGCTTTTGGGCTTTTTGGAACCAAAGCCTCAGAAATGTTTCCTGCGTGTGAAAGCTTTCTCCACCAAATGTGAAAATGACGTTAGCTTATTCTGTTCTAACCCATTTTAAGCTCTGACGTTCAAGATCTTCAGTAGATGACAGAGGCATTTTAGGTCAAGCACTGCCTGACTTTCACAATGATTTCCATCTGAAGGGTCTTGCATAGGGAAGTCTCTTCATGTTTTATTTAAAATTTTAGTTGGGCTCTTGACTCATGGAAAAGTAAATAAAAATGAAGGGCTTACTAGGAGTGCCATGGCGAAAAAAGTATGGAACTGCTTTTTCAAATGAACTGCACAACATTTTCCTGTGAGAAATATCCATTAAGTGAGTGAATAAAGTAACTGCTCTAGTTTGACATAGTAGGCAATATTTCTGTGAGTATTGTACATGCAGATGATTTATCTCTACCTCTGTTTTAAGTTCACCGTTGCAGCAATAAAACATAAGTGGACAAAGTCTTCTCGTAATCCTGCTTTCCCATAGCTGTTTGCTGTGTTGCTCAAAAGGTAACAATACAGGGAAATACGTGTTTTCACTTCGTCCACCCATAGGGGTAGGGGGAGATCATTGCTGATACGGAGAGAGTATTTCTAGTCTGCACTTGGGCAGTGACCGGGGTGCGGGACGCCCCGCTGAAGGCTCGGGGAGAGGGTCTTTGCCAGAGCACCAGCTCCGTGGTGAGCAGGGCTGTCTCCAGGAGCCAGAGGAGGAGGAAGAGAAGTCATGTGTAAGCAGAAAAGGAGGAGAAAATGGAACTGTTTAAAAACCAACCCCCCAAAAAGCAAAGGGTGAAAAAGCCTCAGTGAATCTTCAGCTGCCAGTATGTATAGATTTTTGTTTATTACAGCTTGGTCTGCGTATTTCTTGTGTTAGCTGAAGAGTTCATCCTCAACTGTGTGTGTCTGTGGGCAGTTCGTCTGCGCAGCGGTACGCTGTGGTGGCCCATGGAAGAGGAGAGTACCAAAAACGCGCGCGCTTGAGCTGTGTCCTCGGTGGCGCTGGGAGCGAGCAGCCGTGCTCCCGGGCCGCGGGTGGCTGTGCCCCGAGTGTGCCCCACGCTCAGGGCAGGGGAGCGGGGCGCAGGGGAGCAGGGCTCGAGGCTCAGGGGAGTGGGGCTCAGGGGAGCGGGGCTCGGGACAGGGAGCAGGGCGCAGGGCAGTGGGCACCTTGCTGCGCTCGGACCCTGCAGTCTTCGTGTTGCGGCACGCGGCTGCCCAGCTACATGCCCAGCAGGATGAGCTCGAGGAGGAGCGCAGTGTGTGCACATGTTAAGCTTATTTGCACTTTTATATTGCAATTTCCTTAAAGTCCTCCATGGCTGTGAGCTGGGGGTAGTGTTGTAATATGGATATTTATGCACTATTTACCTGGTGTGACTGCTGGTGTATAAGCAAGCTTCTAAGATTCTTACTTCATTCTGCATTTTAGAAGAACGATTTAGCGGATGTGAATTCTTTGCATGGGATTCCTATTATGGGCGGAATTGAATATTAAATTACTCCTGAAACCCTCAAGGCACTACATCGGCTTCACTCACACTCAGCAGTTTGTGCTGTGCTCTATGTGCCATGTACCAGCTTCAGTTTCTGAATTCTCCCAGCGCTAGGATTTTGCTCCATTCATTTCCATTTTTTTTTTCCCCAAAGTTGGAATGTTTTACTAAGAGTGAAAAATATTTTTAATGAAGTATTTTATTTTGTTCTCATGTTATGGGCTTGTATTCTCCTCTCCCCTCATCCAGGTTTCACCGATGTTTTAAATACATTCTGAATATGTGTGCTTTCAAGGTTTTTCCGCAAATCCAATTGTATTTAACAGGCACTGAGTCCTTGTGAATCAATGTTGTGTTTTTCTCTACTTTATGCCTCACAGATCTGGCAGATGTCTTGAGTTCTAGGACAAGAGGTTTTCAGTGTTATCTCTGTAAAAGCAGATAAGATTGGTACGTAGAATTTCCTTGGAAAGGAGCAGAGTTTCAGACCTCTGTGGGAGGAAGGCCACATGTTTTGTAAAATTTAGTAAGTGTAGTAAGTAAGTAAATCTAATAATGAGTCTTATGCTGTATCAAAAGTGGTGGCTTTTCTAAGGAAAGCTGTACTTGTGGTTTTTCTTTCACATTTTGTTCTTTTTTTTTTTTTAGACTTAAGAGAGTGGCATATGTAACATGTAAAGAAAATATGGTATTTGCTTGATCTTACCTTCGAAAATGTTCTTGATCTTAAAGTCATAGTTTTAGCAGGATGGATGGTAGTTTTCACTGATCGATACATGTGCTTCATTCAGAGTTTAATTTTCACCTTCACCAGCCATATGAAATGTATTTGTTTCATTTTAGCCACAACTGTTTTCTTTTTTTACTTGCTCTGCAGTATAAATTGTTTGTTCTGTTTCCTTACTTGATTTTTTTCCCCGCTATTTTTTCTGTCATTGACTTTAAGACACGTGAAGGATCATTTTTAACAATGAAAAGTGAGGAAATGTCAAAGGTAGGGCTGCTGATTAAGGCTCTTTGTGTGCTCTGTGCTTTCTGTCTGTAGTTATCAAGCAGCAGAACGTGAGATGCTCAGCATGTGTGATGGGGACGAGGCTTTAACCGCAGAGAAGGTTAGCTGGTGACTTGATGCTCCTTTCTTCTGTTTCCATTTGCTGACTTCCAGATTGAGAACCTGGTGCAGCTGGGTTAACTTGATGCCTCATGGAAATGTTAGAAAGGAGACAGCCACTTCATATCAGCCTGTGATCAGAAACAGAGGGAGAAGGAAAAGAGAAGGCATGAAGAATTGAAGAACAAAGGAGCATGGATCAAAAAAGGGGGGAAAAAAAGAAAAGGAACCAGTGGCAGGGAATGCTTACCTCCCTGGGGACAAATAAAAATACATAACTGTTTCCTTTATGTTACTTTGCCATATAAACAATTACCCTAGAAGCCATGTAAATGATGTAGGATTATGTGAGAGCAGTGAGTAGGTTTCTGCTGCTCTCCTTGTTTCCCTTTCTTTCTCTTTGCAAAACTATCTGTAGAATCTGAGACCTGGTCCATGCCAGAAACTGCAAAAAAAGTTAAAGACATGAAAAGGAAGGATAATCCCACATGATTACATTTTTGTTATTTCTCGAGTGTTAATCACAAAATGAAAAATGGTATTGTGTGTAATCTTAGATTTGTATAAGTGCATGATGACATTTTGAATTACCTTTCCTGAAACACAAACTGTGGATGTCTCAGACATAGAAGACATTCACTGAATTGCAGAGCTTTAAAAATGACAGTCCTGGGGCTTTGATGGATTCTCTGTCTCCTGAAGTCTTGAAATTAAAGTCAATATTTTTCTGTATTTCCAACAGAAGTTAAAAGACTAAATGCAGACATTATTGCACAGTGTACCTGGGCTTATATAGGTGTTTGACAGGATGATCACAGGGTGTCTTCAGGATTTGAGTTATGAGGCTTGTTTGGAGTCTCGCCGTAGTGCTGCACTGTGTGTAGCAAATGATTCTGCACATAGTTGGCCTTGTGCTTTTCTCATTTAAAATTCTTCTGTATTTGTTTTCTTAACATTTTCTTGGTGAAGTTTTTCCAGCTGCTCTCTCTCTCCCTGTTTACTGTGTCCATTCCAGATGATTCTACAGTCTTCCTATCCCATCTGCCATAGCCTGTCTTTCTTCTAGCAATACTGCTGGAATACCTTTTTCTCCTGCAAATGCTCCAGCAACCTGCTTTCCGGTTCATCCATACCCTATTTCGTTTGTAGGTGGAGAGTGTGAGGTTCTCTTTTTTTAATTTTTTTAAAATATTTTTTAATTGGAGAAAGGAGAAAATTTGCTTTAAAGGGTTATTGCATATGTTTTTTGATTCAGGTCCTCTTCAGCGCAGACAAAGGAGGATGGATAGCATCTGGTTCCATCACCATGGCTTGGGCTGACTGGTGGCTGAGATCCTAACCAGGACACTGGGGCTGATAAAATTTCTCCATTAACTTTCTACAGTTTCTTGGCCCGTTAACAGAAACTGATCTGTTTTGGCTCAGCTAAAAAATGGACATCTTGAGCCCTTTTCTTCCCAGAGTATTTCTCCTCTTTACCATACTTCATGACCAACTGCTGGCGTAGCTGTACCACAAAAAATTCTTGAGATTATGTTTTGCAACAATGGCTTCAAGTGCGGTCTGGCTTAATTAGTAGGAAAAAAATGCTGTTGTGGTGTGACTGCTTATTGTTGAACCTTCAACGCAGAAGACAGTTTACCTTAGAGATGTGTTTTTTTTTAAAGAAAAATAGGTTAGAGCTGTGAGCCACCACATAAATGCGAAGTATGATTACAAAATGCGCAAATGATGATGATGTAAAATTCTTTGAGGAAAGCTGTGCAAGAATGCCTGTGGGCCTAGTTTTTTATCCCTTTGCTTTTACAGCAAGATACTAAAAATGCTTATGCAATATTGATTCAGGATATACAGCAAATTGGCGTTTGGAAGCATTCAGTTTTCTTTGTAATTGTTCTCCATTCACTTGGCCGTTTATCAGTAATTTCGGGGAATTAGAGATGCTCCTTTTAGAAGTTTCTAGTGAACTCTTTAGAACTGTCAAACAATAACAAACCTGCCACTTAAGCAGCAATTTTCCCTCCTCTGTCCTCACACTGATGTTAGATCGCTGTTTGGAAAGGCTAGACAAGCAACCTGCCACGTTGGAAATCAGGAGATTTTTTTCAGCCTCATGCTGCTGAGTGATTTTTGATCCAAGAATTTTTTGTGTTTGTTTTGTTCATGCAAAGACATTTATCCTCCAGTGTGGGTCCAGGGAGGTTGTTTTTTCTTGGTAGCAAGATCTGCAGAAGAATATTTTGTTAAAGAACTTAATACTATATTTTTATAGATTAAGCTTGTATTTTTTAGTTATCTTTAGGTGAGTCCCGCACAAATGTAATTCAAAGTGTGTGTCTTCCCTTTTCCTCTGCTGTAAAGTGAAAAGGGAAACAAAGTTGTTAAAACCCCTCAGGAATCGGGTTGTGAAGTGCCGTTTACTGAAAAGGTGGCTTTCTGTCCTCTCCGGCTGTGTCCCAGGACTTGCTGCAGCACAAAGTGTGCCCCGGGACGAGAGCTGCAGCCCGTCCGTGGTCAAACAGGGATGTGGAGAGGGCCTGTGTGGCGGGGATGGCTGCGGCAGCGGGATTCAGCGACCTGGTGGGGGATGGTATGTACCTGCCGATAGGTTACAGATGTGGCCCAGCAGCAGCATCTCTCTGTCTCTCCCCGTCTCCTGGCTTTAGCGGGCCAAGGAGACCCAGCGCTGTCCCAGTGCCAGCCAGGAGCGAGGAATGCAGACCACCTGAGTGAGTGCAGGCTTAGGAGGTTTGGGCTCCTGTTCCTCTCCACGTACCTGCCTCCCAGCCCTGCCGAGGTGCTGCTGATGAGGAGGAGCAGCAGAGCTCACGGAGCTGTGTAACTGCTTTTCTCTCCAGCTATGTGGAAACAGCAAAAATGACCAGTGCCTTTAGTCCAGTAGTCGTATTTGAGATAACCCAGTTGCTGCTGAGGAATGTGTGAGCAACTGTGCTTTACGCAAACGGTTTCAGTAATCTCAGAAAAAGCAAATATACCTGTTGAGTTTATTTTAATGTGCCCTACATTAGATTTGCCATAATAATTACATAAAAAGTACAAGAATGCTTAGATTTCTGGGGGACTTGATGCTGAGCGGGGAGCAGCCCAGCCTGCCCTCCTGCCCAGCAGCAACGTGTCTTGTCAGCCCTGCGTCCAAGGGTTGTTCCTCCACGAGTGGCCTTTCCTCTTGCTGGCTTTTGCATGATGAGGAGCGGCCCCTCTCGCAGAAATGCTGTCTTGTGGAGAGGAGGGGACACCCTCCCTTGTTACAATTCAGACTTTATTTCCCGCATCTGCTTAGGCTTGATTCCCTTTTTGAACTTTCTGAGGACGTCTGCATTTTGCATGTGTTGCGTGAGTAAGTTTTCTCTGCTCCTAAATTTGAACTTTCAGTCTAAGAGAGAGGGTGTTACACGTCCTCTGGAAGTATTTTCAGATGCTTTAAAAATACATAAATCCAAACGTCATTTGGGACACAAAAGTGAACTATGTAATGAATTAATAACTTTTAAAATAGTTTTTACAAATTCCAGAGAAGAAACCCAAAGTAATGGATTTGTTCTCAGAATGCTATTTAGTTTCAGAAACATTTAAGCAATATTTTTAGTGTTAATGCGAATGATATGGAAGATAATGTTTCAGTTTCTGTACGCGCAAGATCCCAACTAAAATTAATGTGTGTATATGAATACAAATTTACATTTGTTCTGGGGTGACCTTAAAAAAAATCTGCATGAGGATTCTCTGTTTTTTGACATCTCATATGAAATTTTACATACACTAGCTGTCATATAGTCGTTACAGTACTCTGCCTTCAGAGATTACATAAACATAGGTAGCTAAACAGTAAGCTATTTTTCTGCCCTATTATTTTATGTGAAATTTAAGATAGCTACTCTTATCAAACAGTAAAGCAGTTTTTAGTCAGAAGCACCGTGTTTAATGTAAAAATAGTGTAGTTTGGCAAAATGTATGTGAATAGTTTCTTACCGTTAACTTTCAGATTTTGAACTAAGCACCTGAAAAACCAGAGGTGGTTTCCTGCTAGAAGCACACTGACTGCTTGATGCACACTGCAGAGAAGTTGGTGATCTATGAGATCCTATGGGTGTTCTACTTGTAGTCCTTCATACATCTTCCCCATGTTTGTTCTGTGAATGTCCAGGCGCTGTGTACAAACCTCATAAGGATCCATGGATTGAAAAAATCAATATGCTAGGGAGGTGTTAATACCAGAAAGCTTTCTAAATTGTAATGGAAGATAAAAATGATGATACTAAGACTTGTTCCCTAAAATCCGTTGCTCTCAGGTGGGTTAAAGAAATAACTCCATCAGTACAGGAGATGGCTCTCTTCTCCTGTGGCTCTATTTTAGTGGTTATGCAAGATAACTTCTTTTTGAGGAGTGGAAAATATCTGAATTGCATTTCACAGAGCCTTTGTGGAGAACTGAAGTTAAAAAATTTTATTAGTGTGAATTTTATGTTTGGTTGTAGCAGCAGCATCTTACAGATACGCAGCTACAAGCTGGGTGGGGGAAGCCTGTCTGCCCTCTGGGTAGGTTCTGCCAGCTTGTGACCTTTCTGCAGGGAGGCCTGGCAGAGAGCGAGGTGTGTGTCAGACCACTGTAGCATGAGGAGCTTCACTGGGTCCAGGTGCAGGAGGAGACCTTCAGTTGCCAGGTCAGTTGTAACAGCACTTTTCTTCTGCTCTGTGGAAAACTCAGCCTGTAGGAATGGCTTTGCAGACTACTATTGTCCAACAGACGGCTTGCAGGGCTTTTCCTGGATATCCTGTCCCAGGCTGTTGATTTTCCTTTGAATCTGTTGGAATTTCTCTTGTTCAAGCAACAGCCTCCAATTATTCATACTAATGGAAGAGGATCAAGTAATACACACTGTTTGTCCCTTCCTTTTCTCATTTCAATGTATCAGTTCATTTTGGGCTGTGGATCAATAAATACCTTATTAATCTCCTTTGAAGAATAATACAGAATGAAAACTCCTGAGTAGTATATATAAAATGAATAATAATAATATTTAAAAATATTAATTTTGTAAAATGTGTCCACCTCATGTTCGCTTTCTGCATGCAGATATTTCAAATTGTTGTAGCACATTCTAGGATGAGACAAGGAGGGAGGCTTCTGGTGTGGAGACAGCTTGGAAAAGTTAGCTGCTGGGAACCTGACAAATTCTGGCAGGAAGTATATACCATAGTATTTCAGTAAATATCTTCTGTTAGTTCTGGCTAAAGCTGTTTCTCCCCTAAGAAAGATGATCTTCATCTCCGGGCTAGAACCAATCACAAAGTGATAGGGAAAATTGGCAACTGCAAGCATGAAAAGTCATTGATCCAAAAACTCATGAACTGTCTTTCATGTAGTGAGATTTCTTTTTGAACTTCAGCTGAGGTTCCTGTCTATTTGCTTATTCTTGGTTTTGAACTTTTAGGAATAATTTTTGACTCTCTTCAGCCTTGGCAATGTGAAATAAAAAAAGAAGTGAGAGGTATGTAATTAAACATGCAGTGTAACTGCGTGTTTCCAGGGTTGGAAAAGGAAGGAGAGAAAAAAAAAAGGGGGGGAAGGGGAGAGAGAAAAAGAAAATTTTCTGCATTTCCAGAAGTGGACAATTCAGGCTCCCTGTTGTTGTTTTAAGGGACTTTGTAAAGTACTCGTGGAGACAGACAGGAATGCTCAACTCTACATGTTTCAAGCAGCAGCTAAGTCTCCTACTACTCATTAGGCATGATAGTTTACTATTACAATATGTTTTCTAGTAAAGGAGAATTAAAGCTTTCTGTTGGTCTGTCACCCCTTGGAGAGCAGCAGATGTTCTGTTTTATTGTCCTGCTGTGGGCATTATCTGAACAATTTAAGTAACAACTTCCAATGTAGTCTAAATTGCCTTACTCCCTATTTGGCTACTGGGAACACTGGAGTCTTCTGCAGAAAGTGATCTTTAACCTTGAGAGTTAATGAGAAGATTTCAGCATGTTATGCTGATAGCTGGAGATCCTATACTCTTCTTGGTCATCAGCGGCAGATAAGAGCTCAGCGAAACGTTATCTGGGAGAGACTTGATAACACTTTAAACGAGAGCGTGTTTCATGAATGTACCAACATGTTTCTAATAATCCCAGTAAATGTTTCTGTCATGGAAACAAGAACAAGTGCCATTAAAATTGCAGAAGCTGTTAGTCATCTGTAATAGTTGTTCAGGACTATTTTCACTCTATCTTATTACAGATGTTAGTTGTAATTTTTATTTGCTGTGTCAGAAACTCGGTACTGCGTGGTAGAGGCTATTCCTTCCCACACGTTTTTTCTATTCAATTTCGCACATATAGCTATGAAAATGCATGCAGAGATAATTTCTGATCGAAAAAAACCCTTTAAATGATTGTAGCCAAGTTTCCTTTGTTGTCATAACTATTATGCTTCAGTTAAAAATCTGTCTAAATAATTTCTGTAATGAAGCTATGTGGATTTTGGGTAAGGCAGGTTCAGATCCACCTCCAGGTGCTAATATCCCAGCATCCTTGCCTTCTCCAGCCTGACAGTGGCCTGTGAGCTGGATGTAAGTGATCATTTATATATCTCAGAAAAACTCCAGCTGGGTTTTTGACGATTCCTGTACTTCTCCGCAGTGGAGCGAGGCTGGAGCTGGCCATGCTCGCCCCAGCTTGCAGGGAGGAGAGGCCAGGGGCCCAGTGCCCGCTTCAGGTGAGGAGGTTCAGCTCCACAGAAACGTGGAGGTGGGCCAGATTAACAGCCAAACACTTTCAAAGATGGGGTATTCATCTGGTGACTGGCAAAGAAATACCTCTTCCCTCACTGTTTCAAACATAAATGAGGTAAACAGCCATCATACTTAACTTGTTCACAGTTCACGTAGTTAAGATACCGACAGCATCCCACTGCTACCCGTTGTTTACTGTACCCTGTGTACACACTGGACTATTCGGTGATGGTCCCGTTATGATGTCTTTACTAATCCAGAAGTTTGGTTGGTTTGGAGGGAGATTCCTGTACCAGCTTTGTAAGGACTTGTAATAGCAAGTCACTGGCTAATTATGTGCATACCTGCTGAACTACAATTAAGCCTGTTTAACTCTTTGGTATCTGGATATGATCCACACAGGAATTCCCACCTCACGTATGAGGTGATGTAGTGATGCACAAGGCTGTGTTGGCAACAGATGTTGGTAGAAAGTTGGTTCTGGTGTAAGTCAGAAGCACATTATAGGCTGATAAGTAGTTCTGAACCCCTAATACCTGGTGCTGCAGAGTAGTGGCACTGCTACCCACCGCTCCTCCTCCTCCTGTAAAGGCACAGTGGTTGCCTGGGGACCAGAAGTCGGTCTGGGCAGTGGCAACCACAGCAGGTTTTCTCTGGCTGAAACTCGCTGATGAAAGAACCATGTTACTCACATTGCATCATTCCAGGTTCTTCCCAGCTAAGCTCTTCAGGTTACAGCCGAATTCCTGTTGTTGCGGCTGTATTTCTTCCCTTCTGTCCAGGAAGAAGTTGCAAACTTTTTCCTGTAAGTGAGCCTTTCTGAGCCTACCCAAAGCAGGCATTTAGACCACAAATACTACACAGTTTTCACATCACTGCATTATGTTCAATAACCAAAGCAATTTTACAGGATTTTTCAAAGTTGTGGTAAGAAAAATATCTGCCAACTTCCTTCCTGTGTCTCAGAGGGGTGAAGCTTTGTCAGCTCACAGCAGCTGGGAATTTGCTCCTGTCACTGCAAACCCTTGCCTGCAGTGCAAAATGGCTTGTGAATGCAGATACAGAATACAGTGCCTTCATTATAATATAAGGAAATATCAATCAGAGTCTTATCTTTGATGTAAGCAGAAAAGCTTCAGCGGTAGCAAAGTTGATGCTTCTACTGTCAGAGAAGTGTTTGAAGAAGTACTGGGTGGGATGATATTTTGCAAAAATTTTGAAGCATCTAGGGGACTAGAAGTGCATTTTTCCTAGATTTGTAGCAATAGTGTGAAAATAGGTAAAGAAGTAATCAGCATGTTTTAAGGAAATCCGTGAAGAATGTACCCAAAGAACTGAGGCTGCATATCATTAAAACATACTGAAACATAATTTTTTGACAGAGACGAGTGGAACATTTGTAAGATCTGACATTTTTGTCTTTTCTTTTGGCATGCAAAGATATTTGCATTTTAGAAAAAAGCCCAGAGAAAGGAGACGGAGAGGGTGTAGGTAATTAAATTTTAATTTTGGTTTTAAAGATCTTTCTCTAATTAGCTTTAAAAGTCACTGTCTAAGTAAATTGAGTTTCAGGGTGCAGTCATCTTTTTCCTCCTGGATCTCAGTATTCAAAAGTATAAAGAAAGAATATTAGAGAAACAGAAGGAAGATAGTTATTTTAAAGGCCTTTCAAGATAAGGATTTAACATTACGTCATGATTAAAGTACAGCTGTGGTAGATTGATGTTTTCTTATTTTTGAATTTCAAAGTCATTAAGCAGTCGTGGTTGGGAAAATGGAGAACTTAGGTTCTATTAAAAGAAGTTGAAAATTGTACTGAGAAGGTAAGGACTTTTCTTCTTTTATTTGCTTTGTAATAAGCCTTTTTTTGGTGGCTTGGTTACATTCTTTTCACTGCCGTCCATTCTTCCAGAGATGTTCTTACTTTTCTACAAGTTGTTTTTGATCTAATGTATACTAATGCTAATACAGTGCCTTGTATTTCTTAAAGGTACACTGACATGCGGTCGGGTTTTGGCTGTACATTTTGCACAGCCAAGTGTATTTTCTCTTAAATTTATGTGATGGTTAGAGGCATATGCACACCTGTCAGGTTTCGCAGGCGGAGTGTAAGAGTCCCACGACCTGCCTCGTTCAGCTGCCATCTGCTAGGCCATGCGGTGCATTTTTAGCGCCGTGGTGCGGCCTCTGCCCCGCTCCGGCGGCGGGTGCCTGCCAGACCTCCAGCTGCGCGGGGCAGTGGCGCGAGGAGACCACAACCTGTGTGATTTGTCGTGATTTTAATGTGCAAATGCTTGTATAAGTGCCATTTTAAAGCTAAAGAAATAAGAAAACAGAGAACAATATTTGATGACATTGAAAATATGTCTGCGAGGAAGTACATAAGCTGTTGTTTGAAGATGAATAGCTAGAAGAATAATTGAAACCAGTCGTTTTTGTAAATGAGGTAGTTACAAATATCTGGAATTGTGTGAAGTTAATAATGATTTTTTTTTTCCTGTGTAAGAGGAATGGCAGTCTTGTTATTTAACCAAGAGTTCTGAATATAGAGAAATTAATTTTAGAAGTTGACATTTTTAAGCATAATCATATTTTCAAGTAGAGAAATGCTAATTATCTAAATGACGTCATCCAAAGCTTTTTTATAATTCTGAAACGGAGAGCTGTGAACACTGTAGACAGTTGGTGTTTGTAGGTGAATGATGCACAATTGATGTAATATACGCAGATATTAAAGCATTTGATAGAAATTTAAGTGTCTTCGAAATTCCAAGTCAATGTGAGCATAAACACTTCAGTATGATTTGAAAATCAGCGTAGAAATCTGAAAAGTTGGAGGCAGTCTTAGTCTAGAGTCCAGCAGGGTGTCTTGACGATTCCTGTTAGTTTTGGTTTTATTAATATCTTTAAATCGGAGAGAATCAGTAGAGCAAATAGCATACTAATTAAATCTCCAGGTGTTGACAAACTAGGAAAGGAGAACAATATGGATGGAAGAGAGGTAAATAACCCAGTAGAGATGTAGTACACATACTGGAAAAATACAGTTTGTCAGCCTGAATAAATAGAAGCTAACATAGAAGAATATTGATCTGAACTGAATATACACTTTATTTAACAAGGCAAAGATGCTGGAGTGAGGCTGTAGAAAAAGTGTTAGGATTTCTGTGGGTGTTCTGGATGGATACCATGACAGTAAAATACCAAGATGTGATTATTGTTGACTATGTATTAGTGTAAAAGTTCAAAGAAAGACAGAGAGGGTACTCCTGGTAAGACAACACCGAAGGTATTTTGTAAGAGAAATACACTGTTCTGGGTGTCTTCTGAACAAGTTAAGACTAAAATAATATTTACAAAAATGAACAGTAATAGAGAATAGAGAGAGACAGAGGTCAAGTTCTGTGCTGCATAGCACCGTTTATGGGAGAGGTGCTGTAATTGTCTGTGACATGAAAGGAAAAGATAGTTTTGTAAGTGAAGGGGAGATTAACAGGAGGATAAGCTTGAGGAAAATAATACAAATTTAGAAGAAAAATTTAAAAATTCTTTAGATTTTGACAAAATAAAGAGTTTTCACATTGGGAAATGCTGAAAATTCTTTTATCAAGTTATCATTACTTAAAAGTGGAATGGATTCTAGGAAGACAAAAATACTGCTCTGAGCCATGAAGAGAAAGTTGTTGGTGTATATACATCTTCTTCCTTTGCTGTCATGTCCAAAAGTATGTTTTTGAGAAGATCTGCAACTGGTGGTAGCTTTGCAGTGCTACTGTTTTGCATCCCTCCCAGCAGCCGTCTCTGTACAGCATGCCTGAATTTGCCTCTGCGGGCCAGGTGATGCAGTTGTCTGGGAAGCAGTTCTTCACCTCGTGGCAGTGCTTACGTTTTTAATATTTTTTGTTTTCTAATTCAAGATGCCTACATTTGATTTGCACTGTTTTGTTAATCTTGTAGAGAAGCGCTGGTTTGGTGTTAGCTGCTGCTAAGGTTTAATGCAGTTTGTGGGTAAGTCTCAAATCAGCTGGTTTTTGTCTCCGACTGTTTTTCTTCTGTCTGAGGAGAAAAAGCTTTGGAAAACCTGTGTGATAGTCTGGTTTGCAACAGCCTGAGTGATCTTTGGAAGTTACCAACATCTTGTCTCTAGAGGTCTGCAAGAACGAAAGTTGAACCAATTTGGGGATTTGAGCTTTTGAAGGTCGTAAGGGATGTTTGGTTCTCGCTGTGTCCAACGAGGAGCTGAGCTGAACCTATTGAAATTGGAACCAGAGTCCGGGCAGCTGGCTGGAGGGTGAAAGTCAAAGCTAATCTCAATATTTTTAAAAAGCTATTTCAGTTAAATACAGATAAAGTCTTAGCTTGTAGTTTCAAATACTTTAAGCTGAAAGAAGCAGTCCTGCTTCCCTGAGCCACAGGATAACCCTGACTCATCTGGGTGAGGAACTCCGGACGAGGATTCAAGTGGTATGATGAGCTGGGTGGGCGACACAAGCAGAGAACTGTGGAGTCTCTATCTCCCATCCCCAGACTGGTTTCTTGGTGCTGAGGTGGGCTCTCTGTGCGTGCTGCGTATACAACGCACCTCAATGTGTGTACTTTTCTACAGGATCGCTTTCAGAAACTCCGAGCAGCTTCCTCGTTGAAAGCTACTCTTTCCCACAGAGTTTTCTGGTGTTACTGAATCATTGTTTTCCCAGAGAAGGTTCGTGAGTGTAAAGAGTAGGGGGAAGTCCTGGTCAGGTCTACTCATCAGTCATGGGCCTGATGGTCAGTGGGAGATGGCCAGAAACGACGATAATATCCTTTTTTATTTCTGTGCCTTAAATTCACTGCGCACCAAACTGTGCGAGCTCCCAGTGGCACTGAGGAGCTGAAACATTAGTTGAAATCTTCAGAGTAAAATTGTCGTGGCTATGCTATATAAATGTATGTGTGTATTTTTCTAGTCGTGCCCTCTGAGCTGACATCAGAGAGGGAATTGGTATGGGAAGGTATATATCAGCTCTGCGCTGAGACCACCATCCTTTGCGCTGGATGCCTGAATGCAGGACGGCGTATTCAGCTTTATGGATGAAATTTTCCAGATCTGCAAATGCTTTTGCTTGTGAGCATATTTGAAAATCAGAGAAGGTGATGACCCTTTTAAAATAAAAATGGAATTGCTGGCAGGAAGGAAAGGTACAGCTCAGTGTTCTTAACATTTAGAGATGGTTATAAAATGTATATTGGCTGTTTTTGTAATTTATAGTGAAACTGCTGTTGCTTTTAATAAAATGAGACTTCCAGTCAGAATTTCATGATTATGAATGTGAGCATTTTGTTATTCAACTAGGATTTATCCTACAAATAACCGTTTTCCAGCAGAACTGTGGCTATATACATAATTTAATGGGATTCTCTGTCACACATAATTCTTTCTGAAGTCGGACTCGTTGCTGAATACTTCAAGTCTTTGAATGTGGCTCAAGAACTGAGTTAGTGGTAACTTTCATGATTTTTAATTTAATTTTTCCTTAATTCTGAGACTTTTAAAACTTCCTGTAATTCCTTATTAGATTTACCATTTCAAGTGCTTATTTAAAAGGCACCTTAGCTGCAGAAGCAAATCAATATTTACAGTGCATTAGTGCCATAGAGAATTTGAAGCCTTGTGATTAGAGTTCATTGCTGTTTTATCCACTCTTCAAAGAAACCACAGACTTCAAACGGTATCAGCCATCATCCTGGAATCAGTGACATCGCATCAGTCCCATGCGTACTTCATCTTGTGGTTTAATTATTAAGTTCCTTTCCTTTGATTTTCCTTTTAATATTTCAAAGTATATCCTCTTCAAATCTATAAATTCAGGTAAACCAGAAGATTGTAAGCAACAATATATTGGCAGAAAAATCTGTTAAATATATTCTTTTTTGTTGTTGTTTTAATGGAGAGTACCAAAACTGGATTAGAATAGTCCCTCAGAACAGAACCCCTCAGAGACAGGAACGCAGATTATATTTACAAATTGTGGTTAACAGAGTGTGAATAAGATTTAATTCTTGGATTAACACCTGGAGCGGTGTTGACCATTGCCAAGCAGCGTACACTAGAGCTAGCTCCATGTGCTTGTCCCATTCCAGTAATTAAAAAAAAAAAAAAAATTACCATATGTTTAAATTTCTAGTTTAACCGGGAAATACATAGATCCAACACACTTGAATTACTGTCTTCTATAATTCACTTTATAGTGAAGTTTGGTTGGTAATACAAATCACTTTTCTTGATGTATGGAACCATTTTCATAAGGAGAGACTAGAATTGGTCACATTGTATCTTTGTATTGGCAGAATACCTTTTTTTTTTTTTTTTTTTTGAAAAAAGAAAGATTTGGAGAAGTGTTTAGTAAATGTTTGAAAATAGTTCCACTAACTACACTTACTGAAACGAAATGGGTCATATTAAAGGTGGCTCATCAGCAAATAGATTTTGTAGAGAAACTTCTCACGCTAAAGTTTTCTCTGGAGTATAGCAGTATTTGGGAATTCCGTTGCATGATTAGCTTTCTCTGTTGTGACACGTCTCTGCTACCTAGCATGGTGCGGACTGCCAGGTTGTCGCTACAACGCAGAAGGCAAGGCAGTGAGAATTGCTTGCTTGCCTCCAGAAGTGCTGACTTAAACTCCTGTTTCTTCCTTTGCTTCTTTGTTGGAAATTCGGCTTCTCTTCTTACAGGAGCTCGCCCAACTGAACTTTTGTTTTGTCAAGTAATTTGAAGAAAGGGTGTAAAAACACAAGAACACTTCGCTATCACCGTGCTTATATATAGATGTACGAGCAGAAGGAGCAAGTGAACTCGTGTTTGAAAATTGTAGTTCTCTGCTGTAGGGTGAGTAGCTGAGGCAAACAGGATAGTATGGACGGGCTGCTGCTTGGAACAAATATAGACAGGGTTTTTTTCTTACGTGGCACTACATACTACAGAGCCACTTTCTTGCCCAGGCCTTTCTAATAAATGAAAGGGTATGTTGAGGGCTACGCCAGCGGCACAGGCACCGCTGTTACTGGGGCACTTCATGGTGCGCCGCCAGGCCGGGGCTGGGGCTGCAGCTGGGCCACCTTCGTTACAGAGATCTCGTGGTGTGGTAGTGTGCTTTTACCGAGTTTGCCGTCTAGGGGGGAATGAGAGGCTTTACCTTCAGCTGCTGCATGAAACTTGAAGTAGTTGAAGACAAGGCAATCAAAGAAAATCCCTCTATTATGATGTTATGAGTATATACTGAGTAATTAAAATCAAAGTAGAGTTAACTCAGACCATAAATACTTTTCTATGTAATTAAAGTGTTCTTTCCTGAAATATTCTTTTAATTACTTCTAGTTCTGTTATACATATGTGTACATATTTATAAAAGAAAACATTTTATTTGCTAGAAATTAGGGAATATTTTTGTTATGAAAATAGTTTAAAAAAAATTCAAAAGAAAAAGGAATAGTACAACGATTGTAGGGAAAAAGCTAAATTAATTCTCTGCTCTTCCAGTATACCAGTCTGGACATGAAATAGAATATCCATTTGGTGTTTCAGCCTGTAACTTGTGTGTACCTCAGCAGAATAAGTCCTAGTTGTCAAAAAAAAAAAATGCTCACACATTTTCTCTGTGTGGCATGACTTACTGTATTTTTCACTGTCCTTATAATGCCGTGTAAAATAAGATTCTATGTTTTAAAACTGTTACATGTAGTTTTAACATAAAGCTATTGTAAAACTTAAGGCTAGTCACTTAAACTCCTGTCATTATGTTTTCCTGCTGATATCGTGAGATGCGCACCTTCAGCTTCCTCGGGAACTGTTTCATCAAAGCATTAAAACCAGCCTGGTTTTCGTTCCCAGCTGTTGCCCAGCGTGCCTTTCCCACTGCCTCTGCTGCTTACGTGTCGTAGCTTTCACCTTTTGCTTTTCCACTTTGCGTTCAAGGTTCCCAGTGCAGCAGTAAAGAGAGATACAGCTGATAAATCACATCCCCTCTGTTCTGATGCTGAGTGGGAGAGTGCTAGGAGGTCGCAAACACAGGCAATGAAAGTTCTGTTTGGGCAAGGAGACGATAGATGTGGGGATATTTGTGGTAGGATAATAAATGAAATTGGAAAAAATTAAGTTGTATTTCAAGAGAAACTAACTTTAATGTGTCATGAAAGTTTCCAGAATGGATTTGACCTCTACATATATTAAAAACCCCTATTTCTTTCCAATTGGTCTACCTGCCTGCTGCATCGTTTATTATTAATGAAATATTTTTCTCCTGTCAGTCATGCCAGCTGGAAGGCTAAGGGAACCAGGATAAATCAGCACAGATCTTGTTTCAGCTGTCAGGAAGAGGCAAAGGAAGAATGCAGAACAGAAAAGAAGTCACTTCCCTAAGTTTTGAGAGGGAAATGGAGTGTCTGCTTCAAAGGGCGAGGAGGCTGCCTTTCGGTGCAGTGAAGCTGTTGCGCGGCTGCTTGCGAGCATGTTGGGCTGGCAGTGCCCATGCTGTGGCTGTGGGGTGGGGGACGCGTTGTCCTAGTCTACCCCTGAAGTGTCACCAGACTGTTGGACTTAGGTCTTTGGCTGCTTGCTCTTTAAAATACCTGTGAGTTACCTTAGCCTGTAAGTTGTTCAAGCTTGTGCTGTTTTTTTATATTACATGACGACCGACAGATAGTAGCAATGCAGTGTTTGTACTTGTAAAGGCAACGAGCTGTGCTAGGTTCAAAGAGCTTGGTTGAGCCCTCGTCTTCTCCTCCTGTGGCCAGGCAGCAAGGCTGTGGTTTTGAGGAAACAGACCTTGTCCTTGAGGATCTGTGCTGAGGTCAATAACTCCTTACTCTGTGAAACCACATTGGGTCAAAACCACCCATCCAGAGCTTGAAAAAATATTTTTCTTAGGTAGAAAGCATTTTAAATCTAGTCAGTGTTTATTTACTGTCTGTTTTATTCTTCAGATATGCCTCTTCATGTCCGACGTAGTAGTGACCCTGCACTGATTGGCCTCTCAACCTCTGTAAGTGACACAAATTTTTCCTCGGAAGAGCCTTCACGGAAAAACCCTACGAGGTGGTCCACAACCGCAGGCTTCCTCAAGCAGAACAACCCTGGCATACCCAGTGCTCATGAAAGAAAGGTATATTTCCTTCTTCCTCTTTGTCCAATAAATAACAAATGTGCATGAATCTTGAATGCTGTTTTGCCCTTCTCTCACCTGCTCCTGGTCTAAACTTGTGTTTTCTGACTTTGTCCACCAAACCCCATCATCAGCAGAGGAGTCGCACGTGTGTCCTGCCCTTGGGAGACTCTTGGTCATGCCCACAGCAGGGGCTCTGAAAACTTGATTTTGCCATTAACTGTAGTTGAAGCTCTGATTACTCATTACTCTGCAAAGCAGGGCCTAAATCTGTCACACATTTTCTTTGAATGCAAATAGGTCACATCTATAATGATTCTTACTGATCTCCATAGAAGCTGTGATGGCAGTGAATAATCTGCATGCCCACAGCTGGTCTGGTCTGTCTTTCTGACATAGCCTTGCTAGTTTTCACTTTCTGAGGCGCTAGTCAAGTAATACAAAACACAAATTGCAAATGCTGTCTCGCCTTGATAACGTTCTTAAAACTAAAACAGTGAAATGCAGAGTGAGTATTTTTTCCTTCATTTTTTAAATATGATTTCAGTGTCTCTACATGAATTGCATTATTAGCTAGAGAAGTCTGCAGGAAGCTCACTTCTCAGTGCATTATTGAAAAAAACACTGGAAGAAATATTCCCTTTTGTACGGCCCCCAACACTGCCCATAATTGTGATGGTAACTAGCAAACAAACTCGAAAGGAAAAAATATGTATATTTTCCAATAGAAATAAGTAATTTTAAACATTTTGATTATCATTCTGACAGCACAAAATCCTTTTGGAAAATGTGCAGCTTATTATAGCTGTTTTATTTTTTTCTGTGTTACTGTTAATTCTGTGCAAACTGAAACTCTGCAGCCCAGACTCCCACACCCCAAATAAAGAAGTCTTTACATGCTGCTAATGAACTGAACTATCTTTGGTGGGCTTTTGGTTGTTTCAAAAACATCTGTAAAAGCACAGTGCTCATAGGCGCTGAGGTCCACATTCTTAGAGAGGTGTCAGTTTAACACGGTATCGTTGGGTCTCTGCTTGATCGAGATTTCAGGTAGGTAATGGTATATTTTTTGTCACTTGTACTGGTGTGGCACAGAAGTGCCGGTTGTTTTGAAAAATACCTTTTATACTATTCTGGTCTGGAGAAGACAAATAATAATCTAATCCTTTTGAAGTGTTAGCATTTTCAGTTAATTTTTCTGAAATCATAATGAGACTGCACTTCATTACTCCACAAGCATAGATATGGAGGGCCACACATAGCATAATCAGATTTCTTGGAGTGTCTGAAGTTAGCAGAAATTGGAGAGAATTCACCAGCAGCTAATCTTTCACACTAGTCTTTTTATATTGTTAGTTGTTCAGCATGTACTTACTCTTGATTTTCATGAAAATATTTCATGTCTGCTGGAGCCTGGTGACCAAACTGGGAAGGAATGCATGTGATCTTATGTAGTGATGCGAAGTAAGGCACAAGAGAGCATTAAATCAAGAAGTTCAGATAGAATAAACGTAGATTAGTTAGTACAATAGATACTGGTATTTTTTTTTACCTTTTTTGCACACACAGTCCTTCAAATAGAATTTTGCACATCAGTCCTTCAAATAGAGCAGATCACTGAGTGCACTGCTTCTAATAGGTAAGATGCAGTAAACAACTGCAATTAAATAGTAATTGCTTGTGCAACATATGAGTTAATCCTGAGTTCATTTGTGCTAGACTGTTTTTATTATGTTTTCAGCATCTTGATCTCTTCATGCAAGTCAAGATTTTGTAGTGAATGCTGTTTCCCTTAGGAATGCATATAAAGAATTCTCCTTTTCTTTCCCAGTATTAACACCAATTTCATTGGTAGTGTTATCCTAGAAGGAGCATTTTTGAAGTCACTTAGCAAAGTACTAACACTGCATTTTTACAAATGTATTTTGGTTATCTGAGCTATAACAGGTCCTCACTACTTTATGTCAGGTTGTTTTCTTCAGCTGCTTGGATAACAAAAAGAGGCGGCTGTGGTTTGTTCCAGACTGTTTCGTTGATTATAGATGACACAGACGTTTCAAGCAATGCAATGAGAACAATCTTAATTTTCTGCTCAGTGCATAGGGCTTGAGCACCCATATATCTTTTGTGGGCGGTTGGCACTACGTAATGTTTTCACTGCGGTTCTCTCTCTTGACAGCACAAGAACATATGTTCTTGGGCTGAGATTTGCAGCACAGTTGTAGATTAGCAACTTTGCCCCAGCAGTATCTTGCAGAAACAAGAAAAGGGTTTCTGGGAGAGCTGCCAAAAGCTTCATCCACCTACTGACTTTAAGAAGTGACATTACTTTCAGCCCGTCACCTCTAAAGAGAAATAATTGACAGGTAGAAACCCAGTCCAATTTTTGGAGGAATTAGCAGAGCGTATCTAGCAGAAGGGATTTGTTTCTCGGGGGCAAGCGAGAGAAGACTCCTATTGGTGTTTGTTTCATTTTGGGTAAGAAGAATTTGGAATGGCAGGAAAATGGGCAGATGCCCAAGATGAGATGAAATGAAGGGGTGGGAGTGCTGCCATGCACTGAGGGCTGTGAGGAGCCAGGACATATGCCAGTAGATCTGGGCAAACAGAAAGGGAAAAGGGCACGGGGAAAGAAGGAAAAAAGAAGGAAAAATGTGGGATGCTTAAAGGATCCTGTTGAGGAAAATGTAATACTACCTGTAGTTATTGGAGTAGATGAAGCAGGAAATGACACTCTCCTGTGTCCTTAAGATAAGAGGAGAAAGACCGGAGAGGGACACAGTTTGGTTTGGAGGGGCCTGAATAGGTCCTGTGAAGATCTGAATGTCTTGAACTTGAGATGCGTTTCTGCTACATTAAGTAGGATATTTTGGTATGAAACCCTTGCACTAAACGGGACATGCTCTCTCGTTCTTTTTTCATATCATCTCATTGTAAAGAAATGTATTTATTGTCAGGATATCACAATACACACTCTGTGTTTCCTTAGAATTGGAATCTCGATCATTTCCGGTTTCTGTGTTGTTCAACTGTAAAAACAACTTGAAACCAGACGTTCTGTGTCCCAGAGTACTTATTTATTTGAAGAATTACCATTTTTATTGATTATTTGCAAGTCATTATATTGTTGGTAACTGTACTCAGCTAGGTAATTCCTGACCTCTTCCTTCTGTGTCATTCCCATGAATGGTCTCAACCAAATGATTAGGTCTTTCCATCTGTGCAAGTATTCACAGAATTGCCAATGATTATCATCAGCTTTAGTAGGTAAATTCACTTCTTGGACTTCTCTTTTAAACTGAATATTAAAATCACTTGCAGATACTTTTCTCTGTGTGAGAGACATATCTGTATCACCTAGTGACTTACAGCTTGACTTAATCCTGTCTCTTGCTTCCTTGAGCCATTCTAATGAAGCCAGAGGAAATCTCTTAGTAAAAATATCTTCTCAAAAGCCTGCAGTAATACCTGATTTGCAAGCTGTAATTTTGTTTGAATTGTGTTGAACTGTACAGCTGAACAGATTGTATTCAGCTGAAGCATATCATGTGTGCTTTTTTCCACTGCAGTAAAATGTTTTTTGATATTGTTGTTTTCTGAATAACGGTTAATTTGAATCACATTGTTAATAATTCACTACCAAAGCCTGTTGGCTTAACTAGCTGCCCTTAATAGACGTGGGCTGCATAAATGAAAATCAGGTTTCTTTTCCCTTAGATGTTTGTGTTACTGTATTGGAAGAACATAAGTGCAACAAACAGATATGCTGTGTGTTATAGCGACTGTGAGTTAATCTTCCCATATATTTTCAGCGTGTTTTTTAAATTTGCATTTCCATTTGTGGTGAGGAATTGTGCATCATTAAAAATCAGTTACCTGCTTTGATCCTGTTTTTCTGAAAGATGCAGGGCTTATCTAGTTAACCTGCCTTGTTTATTGCAGGGATATACCATGGCTAACTGGCTTATGAAACATTTCCCACTGTGACTTTCCTTAATTTGATTCATGTATTGTTGCATCAGAGATAACAGCATTGGTACAGCAGAAAGAAGTGAAAATGTACACTAAGAAGGAGAGCTCAAGAGAGAGCAAGGAGAGAGAAAAATGACTGTGCATGGGCTTCTGTGCCGCTCTTGCTCCTGGGTTCACCCACCTGGAGCAAAGCAAATGGCATGCAGCGTGCTCTGCAGGGTGCATCATCAGCAGCAAACATGTAGCTAAGTGTACTTGGCACCTCATTTTTAACTTTTTTTTTTTCCCCTTCTCTCTTTGCCTTTGCCATGTAGTCCGCAGTAAGGTTTTTTGTTTGTTTTCAAATGGGTTTGCCCGTATATGTATTTTGAAGTTGAACATAGCCATGCCTTGTAGGAATAATTATTTTCAGGAGGTGCCTTCTTTCTACTTGGAAACCTAATCTTTTGGGGCTCTGTAAACTGCAAGGGAAGAATTTGAAATTGTATGGTAGTGATCTAAGTCTCGTCTAGTGTCAAATCCCTTACCTGTAAAGTACTGTGTTTCCCACCATCTCTTCTTGAAGGTATTTTTACTGTTCCTATGGGTTGAGACTGATGAGTACAAATTTTCAGATTGTTGGATTGTAGGGGTTTTTTATTTATGTGAAAGATGCAATGCTTTCTAATCCTGTTCGTAAACAGAATAAAAAAATTCTCAAAAGAAGTATGTCTAGATAGGGGAAAAGCATGCGGGCATTTTATGAAAGCTTCAACAATAATGGTGTGTCAGTGTCAAAATCAGGTTCAAAGTGAAAACTAGTTTCGTTTATCTTTGAGTCTTTTTAAACACACCTTAGTGAAGTTTGCTTTATCACCATCACCAAAGACGCAGTATTTCAATGGGTTTTAGCTGTAATTCAGAGGACTGAAGAGTCTTGTATTAGGACTGTGTGTTGATGTCATTTTATAGCCAGGCAGTCTGACTTGCAGGGCGTGAATCGATTAGGTTGACTAGGGAAGACTCTGGACTAAAAGACTGGGCATCGTTCTGGGAACAAAAGACCGAATTGTTGCTGATGCTTCTTGGGAACCTTCATCTCTGCTTCGTACTCATGCAGAAGGGAGGTAGCGTGTGCCGATGAGTTGTAGTACAACAGAATCAGCTAAGGAGAAATACAGAGTAAATGAAAAGAGCCTGGCGTCTCTGTCGTGATCGGTTTTAAACCCCTGCCTAATGAATGCAGCTTTCTGCTTTCAAAATAAAAGTGCAATATTTTAAGCAGAAGTTCTGAAGGATTCAATAGCCATGAATATTTCTTCATCCAGGTTTATGCGAGCAGGGCTTTACTCTTGTCAGTGAGACAGTCACAGTTTTTGTCAATTCAGACGTGATTTCTCATAGACTGAGAGGGAGAATGAGAGAGAATTATCCACAGATGATGAAACAGTGTTTTAATGTCAAGCATGTTGGTATAGGAGAGAGATTAAAGGAAATTCAAAAAAAAAAGATAGATGCATCAGGTTTCTTTCTTTGTGACAGAAACTCATTGCTGGCAGCTTGTCATGTGATGATGAAACAGTTTCAGTTTAGAGGAATCGTACCCAAACCGAGTACAACATAAAATAAACATAGAATGTGTTATTTTTGTCCTGGGTTGTGTGTAAAATTGATGTTTTACAGAATCACAGAACAGCTGAGGTTGGAAGGTACCTCGGGAGATCGTCTACTCCAACCTTTCTGGTTGAAGCAGGGTCAGCTAGAGCAGATTACTCAGGTCTGTCCAGTCGGGTTTTGAGTATATGCATCTCCAAGGATGGAGGCTGCACCACCTCTCTGGGCAACCTCTTCCAGTGTTTGATCACCCTTGCAGTAAGAAAGTGGTTTCTTACGTTGTGATAGAATTACTTGTATTTCTTTATATGCCCATTGCCTCTTGTGCTTTCACTGGGTACCACAAAGATGACTCTGACTTTCTTTAGCAGAGCAGCTAGTGATATTTTAGTGCAATAAAAAATAAAATCTCTATGAAAGAACTCAAAATTCCTGACTTTCAAAATGTGAAAACAAATACAGTATTTCTCATCATCATGAGCAGGCTGGGAATGAGAGACACAAAGTGAAGAATCCTTGCCTGGTACACGGAGGTAACAGCCGATGTGCATCACGGGATACTGTGCTATTCTGTTTGCGGAGCACTGTGTGCACGGGCAGGATTCAGCGGTTTGCATCCAAAAGTCAGTCATGACCAAATGTGTTAAGAAGCAGGGAAAAAGCCGACAACAAACCCAACAAATCCAAACTGAAAGTGCAAAAGATTTTTCTCCATCTCTTTCATTGTTTTACCTCTTTTTGCTCTGTCATCCGTTTGTGGAAGCCCATCTATCAAATTTCCTCTCCGTCCCCCAAAAGAGACGGATTATTAGTGCAAGACACTAGAGAGCTCTGAGAGCTCGTGAGTCTTTTCCGTTTCTGCTCTGAGGCTGAGCAAGTTTGTTGATCACTCTGAATCTTAGTTCTTCATCAGTAGCGTAGGAAAAATGTCTTTTTCTCCCAGTGCTGTGCTGTTCCATCTCTCTCCCTGTGTGAGGGGTGAGCAGTGTCTGCTCCGTAGATGAGGGGATACGGTGCTGCATCACAAGGTGGGAGTGCCAGGGAGGGGCTGGATGAGCGAGTCTCTTACTGGTGGTGAAGGAGTGGTGGAACGTGCACAGGTGGTTTGTCGTCTCACTTCAGTAAATGCGATGTACAGCACCTCTCTCTGAGAGATGATGAAGGCTATACTGAAAAAAAACACTCAAGTACATGGTATAGGATAACTAAAGTTGTAACGAATGGCTGACTTTTCCTCGGCCACTCATCTAAGTGAATGTGTACTTTGCAAATTCCCATGTTTAAATGTTCATCTCTGTTTCTTTTAATTTTTTTATGTTCTTGCAGCTCTCCCTGGTTTGAGGGTGAAAAACTCCAGGCCTGAAAGAGTAGCTTGATAAAAGATTGAATAAGTTTAAAAAAAAAAAAAAAGAAAAAAAAGGTTGGGTGCTCTGATTTTGTGATTTTATTTTTTTTTTTAAGTTTAGAAACACACACATGTTTTCCTTGGCCATACTTGCATCTGAATTTTGACCTGCTTTTATCTATTCAGTTGTAAACCACAACCATGCATTTCCACTACATTTGCAGTATACACTTGTGGTTCAAGAGTTTCTGCAGATTCATAGATTTGTCTGTCTTGTTTTCACATTATCAAGGTTTAGTGTTGGTGCAAAGCAGGTCTGGATTTTGGCAGAACGTGGACCTAGCAAGATTTAAAGCACAATCCAGGTTGCAGGCTTCTCTACAGTGTTCTGACATGAGTCTGCATAGTTTAAATAGTGATTATTTCAGCCTTGTTTTTGCTTTATGTGTTATATTTTTAAATGAACTGAGGTCATCTTGCATTGAAAACTAATCACATAAGAAGACAAGGAAAGACAGCCAGGCAAAGCAGTCAAACCCATATGTGGAACTATTCTGTACGAAGGAGTAGTATGGCTGGGGAGGAGATGCTAAGCTTGAATTAGTGGGGAAGTTCAGCTCCAGTAAATACAGAATTTCAAACCAGCAATGCCTAGTCACCTTCTGGGCTTGTTTTGGTTATGACTTAATTTGGTGGTGAAGCAGATGTCGCTTAGCCTGGTTTTGTTTCACAGCCTGATAGAAAGGGGATGATCCTTCTGTGCTGCCACCCAGTTGTGTTGTCTCTTTATAAACAAGCTCTTCAGCTCCTGTATACAGATGTCCAAGTTGAGAGCATTGCCTGTCGAGCACATGAAGTATAAGAAATATGGACAAAAGCTGAAACCGTAAGATGGAGAATGATGGGAAGCTGTTCCATGTGAGAAAGGCCTGTGAGACTGCAAGTGATGATTCTATGATTCTAAGAAGCCGAAGGTGACGGTGCTGCTGTAAACCCAGCGAAAAGAGAAAGACGCTGCTGCCAGCCACTCATCTGGTACCTGCTTGGGCCTTTTTCCGCAGGCTGCAGGAGGGATTCTGGCCAAGGGCTGAGATGAATTTGCAAGTGGGCTGAGGCGAGGGATGCTCTGCTGGGAGCCTTGCGGAGTCCCCTGTCCGTGCTGTGAAACGAGGAGGAGAGTAGAGGCTGGCAGAAGGGAGGAGCGGCTGGCTGCTGCGCGCGGAGGCACAGCTGCCTGCTGCGCGTTTGGGGCATCGCCTTCGTGCTTCTGACCCTGCACCACTGGGCTTCTCCACACTTGTCAATGGAATGGAGAAAGAGGGGGGGGGGGGGGGGGGGTGGGGTGGTGTGGTGGGGTGTGGGTGGGGGGGGTGGGGGGGTGGGTGGGGGTGGGGTGGTGGGGGGGTGGTGGGTGGG
>Ga0181612_118035_pt1 | contig 39912 bp, 15 predicted proteins | sample HoacroProtozoa21_FD_119630 | JGI IMG/M metagenome (GOLD analysis project Ga0181612, IMG submission 119630) | Hoatzin crop microbial communities from Cojedes, Venezuel. Combined Assembly of Gp0051906, Gp0051904, Gp0051908
CAGAATGTAGGTAACAAGCAGTCATGTGCAGCTCCATAATAGCCTGACAGGTTGTTGGGCATTTGGTTGACCTTTGTGAATGATACTCACGATGGAATGAAAGTGAGGTGGTTTAGGTTGAACTGGCATGACCTTTTATGGAATGTTTTTATTACTCAGTCTGAATGGGTGCCTCGATTGTATCTTCTGATGCAGAAACACATGCTGCACCATTCAGTTCTAATGGGAATGGAGATGAAAAGTAGAAGCCCTCACACATGCCGGTCTGTGTGCAGTTCCCAGACGCATGCAGAGTTTTAAATTACTAAGTGTTATTTCCAAATAATCTAAGAAACATCACTGATAGTGTTAAAAAACATGTAATAGCTTTAAATTAAAAATCTGAAAAATGTATCTATGCCCATGTATTGTTCTTCGTATCTGCATAGTGGATACAATCTTATAGCAGCAGTTTTCATTAATCTGAGAAGTGTGTACATCTACTTAGGCATACATGGTTATGTGGATTGGTCTTTTTTTATTTATATGGTATTTCTAAAGCCATATTACTCACTTTGCATCTTGTCAAATAAATTGCTGTAGATGATTTATGATGAGTGGTTTCCATACAAGTGTTGGGGGTGATTTCTCAGCTATCCATCAGAGCCTGTCAGATGTCAGATTAGAAGAATAATCTCATTATGAACAACAGCAAAAAGTTGCACTCCAATACAAAACACTGTTATGAGTCCAGAGCAGAAGCCAGGTCCAGGATGAGGTTAACACTTGCTCAGCTGCATCCTCAAAAGCCAAAAAAAAAAAAAAGAGGACACAATATGTCAGGACTGTATATTTCTCTCATTTTAACATTCTGTTCCTGTAATCAGCAGAGAGAACTGAAAAGCCTTGTCACAGCCTTTACCAGTCCCTGTAATATTTGCCTGTAGCTGGGACTGGATGAATAGGAAATCTGCCCTGCAGTCTTTGTGAACCACAAAGCGAAGAAATGTTACCAAGCTCTAACCAAACTGAATAGCTGGGATATTTCTAATTGTGCTACTTCAGGCTTTGCAATCTCGTCCATGATTTGCCAGCCACGATCCTAGCAGTGTCAGGGCTGGGTAATTGAAAGGTACCTTATGGATGTAAACAGAAGGGCCGTGGTCGGTACAGGATAGACCACCTTTGAGCTGTGGTCTTGGTTTTGTCATTTCAGGACATAATTACAGGTCTACTATGCAGGCGTTGAATTTCGATTTATACGTGTGTATGCACAGGTTATGGGGGAACACCTCTGTTTGGATTCATGGCTCCGCTGTCTGAAGGGAGGCTATTTTAAGCCTAGGTTCTATGCATCAGCCCTCCCCCTGCCCCAAATAATAATTCTTATTATTCTCAGACACCTTTTTTGTTCTGTTATTACAGATCCCCATTTTGATCCAATAACTGGTCATGTTCCTTTGCCACCTGCTCGTAGAGTAACTGGAGAAAACGTCAAAACAAATAGGACATCTCAAGACTATGATCAACTTCCTCCCTCTTCAGGTATGGTAGAAAACTGTTCTTGCAGAAAATTACAACTTTATGAAGCAAATAACTTTCATCCATAAAGTCCAGTAAGGTTTTTGTCACTCTGGGCAACAAATGGCAATGGTAATACTGCTTTACAAAAATACGAAATCACCAAAGGACAACAGAGATGGAAGTTCAGCGGTAAAGATAGAAGTGGCTACCTGTTCTCTGTAGGTGTAGATATTATGGCATTAATTTCATCAGCTGCCAGACTGAACGCGTATGTGAATTCTAGTGTTCCTTATTTTTTGAGAAAGGCAGAGATTTTTCTGCTGCCTTTAAAGCTCACAAGAGATCAGAAGTCCTGCTGAGACCAAATGCATCTTACTTCCATGTTTGTTTCATTGCTCCTAAAGTAATAAGAAGTAACTTCACTCTCTAAAGTATTACTATTTTCTGATCTTTTTTACAAATGTTTTTGTCTGAAGTTGTAAGAAAATTTTGAAATGTTTTTTAGTAAAACAACAACTGAACCCAATCAAAATCCAGTCTTCCGTTTGCGCAGCACACATCCAGTACAAGCAATTCCTCTGCCACAAAAATTTTGCTTATGGTTTTCAGGCAACATGAATAGTGTTTAAAGGAAAGCTACTCAAAGTAATTAAAATAATTATAAAATGCAAAATTAAATATTATCTGTATGTCAAAGTACTTTCACCAATTCATAGACAAATTTCCTTTTCTTCAGATGTGCGTGGTATAAGGGGAAGGGGGACGATTGTCCCACCTGCATCATTTTGGTGTGTGGGAGGGCCACGCAACAAAAGAGCTGAGTGATGCTTTAAACCATTATTCGTTCTCCAGATAAGAGTGAATTGTGCATGAAAACTCTCTTCTATTGTGAAAGAAATGAAAGGACTTCTTCCTCTAGTCTTTCAGTTGTAATGAGCATCAGTGTTTAACTGAAGCAATCACAAGTGGAAAAAAGATACAATACCTCTCCTTCTTAGGAATACGTAGTTCATCTCTGCTGTGGTGTAGGAATGAAAGAATACATTTTTCCAACTTAAAGTACAGGGGAAATTAAGTAAGCCTGAAGAGTGCTAACAGAATTTTCGATGAACAGCACATTTGAGAATTAGTGTGATGCCTTTGGTAAACAGCAGCACTTTTGGGAGGAGACCTCTACTAATATAATAGTATTTCTCTACTTTTTCCCATTGTTAGAAAAAAACAGTTGTTTTATAATGTATGTTTTATGTGTGACACTGGGAAGGATCTATTTGTCTTACAATGTTAACCTGATTTATTTAGGGCATTTTAATTTTTTTTTATAATAGAAATTATGACCATGATATAACTACCTTTTAAAGCTACAGAGTTTTCCTGTAATTCTTGCAATTCTGTGGTAGAACGATTTTTAATTTTCCTAAATCACTGCAAGATGTTTGCTACATAAGACCTTGGAGCTTTCTGATGTCACTTCAATACCTTTCGATCTGTGTGTTTCCCACAGCCGTCTTCTAAAACACCCACATGTGTCGACCTTTGCTATAAATATCATTCTAAATCAGCATGATATACAGCAAGATATTCAATTTAATTTCAATTAAATGAAAACTATGGGATAGATCATGTCATACTCTTAATTGGAATGTTGTTTTTACAGTGAAAGTAATTCCATAGAACAGAACTGATGAGCTTCAGGATGAGCTGATTCACCTTTATCTATGACTTAAAAAGGCAATGTAGAGCCGTAACTCTATTCAGAACTTTTGTTTTTGCATTTATTCTGAACTAATCAGTTCACTTAGGAAATTCTTCATTTCGGCCCTTTTGTATGGCGATTCTTTGATCTAGCTGGAAATGTAGTTCACTCTAAAATCTAATTATAATTTAGCCACTGGCTCCCTAGAATAGCATGGGGAGTACTTTAACTTCTGTGCTTCAGTCTGACTGTTCTTAAGATTGCTGTCATGATGTTTAACTGAATCATTAACATGTAATGAGAAACCTACTCTAATTCAGCAACATATTTAGTATTGAGCACTTAAGAAACAGTTATTAAATATGCACCTAACTATCACAAAGGCATAGTTTTTCAAACTACTTAAATACAAATTTTTAAAATTATTACAATAAAAGCAAGAGAAGGAGTTATTGCTAATAGCATATTTTACGTAGGCACAGTCAATGATGCATGGGAAAGGTAGAAGAAAAAGAGGCCTCTAATATAGATGTCTGCTGTGTTTTACAGAATTTAGTTATTGTGTAAGAAATGGATTCAGATGGCTAGTTAAGTATATTTTTGTGCTGTCTGTTCACTCACCTGGCCTTATTAAAGCTCTTGCATGCAAATTTAAATTCCTTTACGTGGAAGTGTTGGGGGGGAGAGTGTCATATATTATTTTAGGGTGGATTTCAGTAAACCCTAAGGGGACTAATTTGCTGCAGTAACACAAAATATGAAGACCATACCTAAGAGCTTGATGGCCAATACGTGCAGTTACTCCCTTCTTAACTTTCTCCCTGCTCTGTCAGTTCCTTAGTATAGATATCCCCTGGGTATGCTTTGTTCCTGTAACTTGGTTAGATGAGATGTAGCTGCTTGCCACTGCTCCACAGAGGGCCCTGCACAGTAAGCCTTGGCCACCTGGTTCTCTGATGCTTCTCGGTCTGTCAGTGAAAGACCATGGAACATACAGGAGAAGCAGCAAGGGAAGAAAAGAAGAGGGCCATTTCCCAGCAGAGAGGAACAGGCGGTTGGCATCATTGCAAATATTCTCTGCCCACTGTGCCACAGAGCTTGTGCCTTACGACTTTTTCCATGCTTTTTAAACACTTACGAAATGAACCCGTCTCTGCCTTTATACTAACATGTTACCTAAGGGTTAAATCTAGTGCTGAATTATAGAAATGGGACTGATAGAGGAATCTCCTTGCTGTAGAAGCTGTTAATTGAATTACACAGTTAGAAAATCTATTTGAATTTTTAGCTAGGCATCCACAGCGGTTGAAACATCAGAGAGCATGGGAGGTTGGGAAAGAAGGTTCTGATTAAATGCCTCTATCTCACTGTCCAGATGGACATGCAGCTTAGGCTTAGTATCTTTAAGCTCAGGATCCAATGTGATACCCAGCTTCAGCTAAAATTTTATGTGCATGTGAAGATACTGAAAGAGGTGTCAGCGCTTAAAGAAATAATAATGGGAATTGAGTTAGAGAGGGAGGGCTGAAGATCTTAAAGTATCTGTGCTATAGAGAGATGTCACTGTAGTGGGAATAAAATGCCTGTGCTGCAAATCTGCTGACAGAATTAAAAATGACCTTTCTAAATGATGTAATTGCTTAAGAAAGTTTGTTTGGAAGCTTCAGCAAAGGGAAGGTTTTGTGCAAGAAGTAACTTCAGTTTTAAGCCTGTATTAGACTGGAAACAGGAAAAAAATATCTCATGTAACACACAGAGAAAGATCTGATCTGTGCATAAGGAATTTCTTCTGTACTTCAAACCCAGGGGAAAATGTAAAGTTTGCAAATTAATTTAGTTTCATCCTCTATAGAAATGAAGTCCATAATGAAATGTGCGTATTAAAACAGTTTGAAATGTTTGTGAAAGAAAAATGATGTGTTTTAACATGATATACCCTTATTTTAAATATAAAGAATATTCTTCTCTTACAGTCTTGATTTTTTCCTAAAATAAGTAATATGATAAATTTGAACTTGTTTCTGATTTGGTGTTTAGTTATTAATCACATTTCCTGAGCTATAGTTAATTTCTCAAGTCAATGTGTTTCATGGATCTTCCACACCTTCATAGCAGGTCTGCTTCAGGTGTGTTTACTAGAATGTTTAGTATTTATGTAGTTCTTTTCATCTTCGGAAAGGAAAAAAATCATTAGAAATACGAAATAGCCCTTACTATCTCTAGGTTGCGTCGTAACTATTTGCAAGGAAAATAAGCAGTGAAATTAGAACACAATTTATCTTAGCTTCTTGCTGTAAATTTTTAATCAAATTACTCCCATCCATATGTTATATGTCTTGATATCTTCTCTGAATTAAGAATGCATAGAAATTAAGTTGAGAGAAAAATACACCTTGGTTAAACGTTCGCTAATGTAAATTGTTTTCATTCATCTGCAGTGTTTAATGCACACACAGTTGAATTACAGTTCTCTTTATCCAATCTTATGATAAGGCAGTATGTTGTAACAGTAATACTAGAAATACAACATTCTTTCATCACTAAAACCTGCCTCTGAAGTACTGAACACTGCAAAATGCCATTGCTGTCAGTGTAAGTAAACGGGAAGTTTCACAGCCAGAAATTCCTCTAATTTATCTATCAAAGTCACTGTTGATGAAACTTTTTAGACTCTTCTTGAAGGATTAAAGACTTTTTATATTTTAAATACTTTGCTCTTGAAAGTGTTTTCTGCTCTATGTCTGCTTGTATTTAAGCTTCTTATTGTGGAATCAGTGAGAATAAAGAGGTTTCAGTAAAGTACCAAGTTTACTTGAGCACAAAACTCTTGACTCTGAGGAGATTAGCAAGTTTGAATATTAGCTTTTTTCATCAGCACGTCATGATTCTTAGCACCAGCATTAACTGTGAAGGTAACCTTTCCATAGAAGAGAAGGAAAGGGGAAATATTTCCAAAGCGGGACTGGAAAGGAAGGATCACATTCTGGCTTACCACTGAAAATAATCAGACTAGAGATTTTTTTGAGAAACCAGTTATTTCTGTACTTACGCACTGCTGCTATGCATGAAGTGAACTGAAATTGACTGAACAGAATCTGCAAGATGTATCTGTAAGTGAAGGATTTTTCGCCCTCAGGCATGTTTGGCTGGATTCCTCTGCTTCACCACTTATGGTCCTGAAGAAAATTGTGATCAAATTTGTTTTTTGTTTCGTTTTTTTTTTTTTTTTTTAAAACGGACTAAGAAAAAGTTCTCAAACTGTGGGTTGAGAGTGAAGAGCCTTTAAAATTTTGGCTAGCTATTTTCACCATCTTTGCTGTTCCATCATACCTTCTTTTTCTTCCAACTGTAGAGAATTCATATTGTAACTTGCGTATGTCATATCATATTACTGAAATAGCGTTTCACTACGTTACTTCCATTTTGGATGTTCTTGAGGAATTCAGCTTCTGTCTGATTTTTAAAATTACGTATATCAGTGAATTGAAATATCTCTTTATGCTTCTTTAGAATTTTACTTTTTAAACACCTTCACGAGGCTTGTTCTACCTATAACACTATTTCAAGCCAATTTATAATGATTTCTATCTCCTTTATTTGAAACAGATGGTTCACAAGCACCAGCCAGGCCCCCTAAACCGCTTCCTCGGAGGACTGCACCAGAAGTACACCACAGGAAAGCATACAGCTCCGACAGTTCCGCTGAAAATGTGGATGCAAAAATTGCAAAACTTATGGGAGAGGGCTATTCCTTTGAAGAAGTCAAGAGGGCACTTGAAATTGCCCAGAATAATGTTGACGTGGCCCGTAGTATTTTAAGAGAGTTTGTCTGTTTTCCTCCACCGGTCTCCCCACGTCTCAATCTATAGCAGCGTCAAGATATTCTTGGAGCATGTGAATTCTACGTATACACGTGTGGATTGGGGAATAAGAGAAAGAAGAGAATGGAATATTTTTCTTTCATCCTTAGTAGAAGGGTGTTTGTTTCCAGCCGTTTATCAAAGGCTCATGGCTGCTCTGATCAAGACTTATAAATATGCTGAGGCTTATGTATTTTTGCTAGCCATACTTTTTTAAATCAGGGTTGAACTGACAAAATAATTTAAAGAAGTTTACTTCCCTAGAACTTTTAATCTGTGAAATGCTTTTTCTTGTTTACAAGTTGGCAAGTTACAGTTTTCTAGTTGACGCCTGTACTATGTTCCTGTTCATATTTCTTTGTACTTGTGGTCAGTTCTGCTGTAGCATTCCCAACAGTTTCCATGCTGACCACCCCATCAACTAAATCATCACTTTCCAGAAGTTCTCTGGGTTTTCTTTTCTCTTACGAGATGCTTTAATTGTTTTTTTGCATTTCAGCTCATCAAATGCAAAAAGTATGTGGCCTTCACTACTGATTTTTTTTCTTTTCTTCTGAGATTCCTTTGCTTTTGAGAGAGGAAATATCTGAATGTAAAATGTATTATTCTGTCTATGAACTGTCTTTTTAAAGGTATTTTGACAGTAATGTTGGGCAGCTTTCTGTTTAACATGAATTCCATGACCTGTAGTCCTCAAGGTCTTTTACACACAGTTTCCACAAAAAAAATCCCAACCAAAAAATAAAACACTTCATGCAGCAGTGATACTGAGTTCTGACATGTATAAACTCTTTCCAATTTGTGTATTTGATTGCAAATGTTAAAAAAAAGCCAAATGCACGTGATAAAACTGTGTTTAGATTACACACTAATGGCACCAGTTTGCTGTGACCTATGTAAATTGGGGCACACCAGACTAGAAGGAATCTTTTTGAATCATATTAGTGGTATTCACGTAAATTCCAGTTCTAGCTTCTGTAAAGCAGAATGCGGTTAATTTTTTGTTTGAGTGATTATCCTGTGGTTCATTGTGGCTTCGATCAGTTTGTATTAACATGGAAACTTTAAATCTTTGATGCACTGTTAATTCCTGATGCTACTGTAGTAATATTTTTTGCAAAGTTCTTTAGTAACCTCCTCCTCTATACGCTTTATTATTCTCAAGTATGTGTTTAATACGCAAATTCATTCACTCACTTTCCAGCTGCTTAGTTGGAAATACATTTTTTTCTTTATGTGGTTAGTGATACTCCAGGCTTTGAGCCCAAACTGATGCTTATTTTTGAGCCCAAATTGATGCAAGCCAAATTAAAAATCTTCACAATTTTAGAAGAGAGAGAGGCAACTCTGTCTTAGTACACTGAAAGTGAAGTCCAAATATTTCCAGAATAATTCTTGGTTGCTGCTTTCTTGGGTTTTTTTAGGAAACTTTCAAACCTTCTTTTCTTTTGTTAGTATTGAAAAGACAAACCCATGTGGTAGTCCGAATAGTTTTCGCATTTTGAGATGTGATGAGTATATGAGTATTTTCGCTGAACGTGAGATGTATATTTATTGTTCCCTTTCAGCTGTCAGTGTTGTCCTTCACTCAGAGCAAGTGGTAAAAATTGCATCGCTTACAGGATCAGATCTCTGCAGGCAATGCATTTGTTTTAAAGATTTTTTTGTTTTGGTTTTTTTTGTTTTTTTTAAAAAGCAAATGGCTGAATTACAGGATTCAAAATAACTGGGAATACCCAGGGGAAATTACTGTGATGTCTCAAAGTCCATCATTTCATCAATGACCTTATTCTAAAAACTAATTAAATTATTTTGTAGCATCCGAAAGCATAGTATGTATATCATTAATCTGCTTCACTGATAAAAGATGATCAGGAGAATTCAGGGTATAGGGAAAAGCTTCTGTTGCATTTAATTTAAGCAAATTATTCTGAGTTTATGTCCTAAAAAAAGGCATTTGCAACTTCCTTTAAATGTTCATTCCTTGAGTATGGCTTGTGAAAAGTTTTAATTGAAGTTATATTCTGTTTTTTCTGTTCAAGTATATCTCTTTCCTCTGTTTTGGGGGAAAGTTTTGTGTAGTCTTGAACCCTCTTGTTCATTTGGTTTATTTAAAACATTACTCTAGGATTTTAGCTACCTGTAAATTCAAAATGATTCATACTATTAAATGAAACACTGTGGTTGTACTGGAATGACTTAAATGAGGTTCAAGCGTAACTGCCAGCATAGCAATGACAGTGAAAAAAGAACGCTTTACAAGGATGAGCAAACAATCTGCAGATTGAGTTTTGAAATTTTGAATTGTAATGGAGAACTAATTTTTTCATTTTTGTACAGCAGCTTAGTATAAATGACAGCCTTATGTTTCAATTAGAGGCTGGAACTGCTGCTTGATAGATTAAGGTTTTTAAATTTTTCCTTCTCCTTTCTGATTGTGACCACCAGTGATTTTTTTTTTTTATTTTAGTATGTGTTAAAAAAAACTTGATGAACAATATTCTGAGTGGTAACTTGAAAAGAGTTCCATTAATCTTTAAATGAGTGTGCTAATAACACTTCTAAATTGTGGAATGTTGAAGACTATTTCAAACCTGTTTTGCTTAATAGTTTTAAAGTCAAACAGAGCGAAATTGCTTTGCTAGAGTGTTCATGTTTACTGTGCGGGAATTAATAGGCTTAAAAGAACTTAATCTGGCTACAGTCTAGTTCTCTAAACATATTTTAACTTTTGAAAGACTTAAGGGTTTGAATCTGGCAGTGTGTTATTGCACAAGTATAACTTTAAGGAAGACTGATTTCAGTGAGAGCGCTTGAATGAACAAAGTTAGTTAAACTCAGAAGCCTATACTATCATATTTCCTCGATTAAAAGTCATTGCAGGCTTTAGACCATCATTCTGATGTCTGTTGGCCTCACCTTTCATCTCCCTTTGGCTAAAATTACTACATCTTAAGCAAATTGGCTGAATCAGAAGTTGAGCAAATTAAGTGGACATCAGCAATGTGGATCTTTTCCAAAGACTATGAGTTAGAAAAAAATAGAAATTTTGATAAAATAAATGAATTTAATATAATTAGCCGTGTTAATGGCCTGGCTGGAAGCCTAAAATGGCCACTGGTGAAATTTTTTTTAACATTCAGTATCTCAAGAGTGCATCTGGCACAGTTTTTTTCATAATGTGAATTTAGGAAGTTTTGTACCAGGACTATTTTTTCTGTTGTATTTCTCTCATTTTCAGCTTGAAGCTTTACTTTGCACTGGTGACTGACCTGAAAGCATTTAAATTTGTGTCTTAAAGCTTGACAAATTTTGAAGCAAATGAACACCGTATTCTAATCAAATTCAGGTATTACCTGTTGACCTGGAATTTAGCGCTTTTAAGAATGACTTCTTGAAAAAGGACTTCAGTAGTTTCCATTTTGAAGGATTTTCTTTCAAATAACTATTTTATCTGAAAATGCATTTTATAGACTTGTCTAACATGTGGCAAACTTAGTGATGTGTTCAATTAATTTATATTTTATTCAACATTCTTTTTAAATTTTGGTTATTATGTAAGCTCAAGTTCTTTATCTGTTCTTGTAAGGTATTTTATAAAATTAATGTTAACAGAATGTTGGGTTGGTCCGTGATTTTTCAAGACTCTGTCTCTGTGTTATTGAATATTGTCACTTTTCGTATGCTGCTTTAGAAACATAACCTATCCTGTGTAGGGGTCTTAGAAACCATTGTTTCATAAGCCACAAAAATGAGGCCTTGCTCCAAAGTAAGGTGAATGAGTGCATTGAGACATTTGCTTTATATGTTACTTCATTTCTAAATTTCAGTAGTGAAAATTTATAAATTGGCAGTAATTTTGGAATGTGTGTGTCAGTTGTACGTCAGAAAGATGATAATCATTAAATATTTAGAACCCAAAGTGGTGAACATATAGTCCGACTGTCCATAAATCTACAGGATTTTTTTCCTGAAGAAAATTACAATAAGCTCACACTGATATTTCTTGAACATCCTGGGCATTTACATTCTCAAGCATTGTACTCTTAATGTAAAAAATATTTTAGGAGTGTAAACCACTTTTTTTCTGTTGCTGTATTCTGGCATTGTGAAAAAAAGTTTAGAAAATCTAACTCTTCTACTATGCATGACAATATAATACTATTTAAAGCCCAACACAGTTCCCTTCAGGTCGGATTAGACCTTCAGTGATGAGATTTTCGTGGTACTTTCTTCAGTCTCTGTTAAATCCTTGTCCGTTGTATGGGTCACTAGTCATAGTACCAAGTAGGGAAGTTAACTGGTGTACTTTCCTATAGTACTATAGCTGCCTATTTCTTTCATTTTTACTCTTCCAATGTGAGTGTCAGCTGTGTTGTGTTGTAATCAAATTTTAGCAGCTGGGTGATCTAGGAATGTTTCAGGAATTTTGGTTGATAGATCCAGTCATTAATTCTGTACAAGGCACCTGCTTCCATTTATCTGTTGCAATGCGTGTCCATCAGGAAAATGATAAATTTAGATTTTAAACCACTGTGTGTTACTTTGGCCCCTAAACATTCCATTTGTCCTTGGATGATTTCATGTCTAGCAGGGAAAATTCTTATTCAAAATAAATCCTAAATCCCAAACTTCTTAATCTTATATCACAAAGTAAATCTTAAATTTGTGAAACTTAATCCCATAACCTTCCTGAACATCATAAGGAATTTAAAGGCCTTAAGATAATATGAACCATGACAAGATTTTTGTTTCCTAGACCTGCCAGAAACAAAAGCACAAACCCATTGAATACTGATCTTCTGTCTGTGAAGCTGCTTGCGTCTGTCTTGATCTGTGAAGCAATCAGCCAGTCTAACTACAACAGTACTTATTTGAAAAAAGTCAGCTTTTTTTTTTTTATTGCAATAGCTGCCATGGTAGCCAGCATGATGGGAGAAGAGCAGAGAACAACACAGAAGGTAGCAATTATGTCCTAACAATCCAAGCCCCTCTCCTGTCAGTGTACAAGATTTAGCTGTTTTGAACTGCCTGGGTGTCTTGCGAAAATGAAGGAGTATCTGGTAAGATTACTCCAGTCTTCAATTACCGTGTCCTTCTCCAAGAAGGTTCTTTAAAGGACGTGCTGGTTTGGAACTGGATGCCAGGGTCTTAGCAGCCAGTGGGAAGTATGAAGTAGCACTCTGCTCAGAATGTATTTTGATGCTAGCAGAACAATGAAAAGCTTCATTAGGATTTAAGTGGAAACACCTCTGTTTTAAAGCTCATCATCTTGGGTATCATCTTGGGTTTTGAAGGGCGTGTGTCTGTACGTGCATGCATACTAGTCTGGTGAAGCATGGAGGAGTGAGTATTCCAACTGATGCCGTCCTGCAGAGTTCAGAACTAGGCTGTGGTACTCGCCTCTGCAAAATACCTGCTCCTTTTGGATATCTGAACTGAATCTGCAAAATAATCAAGCTACTATAGTCATTCGTGTTTTAAAAGGAAAGTTTTTCTCCTTAGATAGCTGGGGAGGTGCATGTATCTACTCCAAAATAGATAGCTTTCTTTGATGTGTCTGTGTAATGATCAGGACACTGAAAATAATAAGTGGTCCCTAGTTTTCAGTAGACCCCAATGCAGTAAATGCCCCAAGGAGAACTTTTTTTTGTTAATTTGCTAATTGAATATCACTGAATTTCAAATGCTGTACAAAGATAAGTAAGTATACATCATCAGCCGTTCAGAAATACTCAAAGGTAGGGGCTGATGTAGTTTTCTGAAGCTATTATCTTGCTTGAACATGTGACTCTCAGATGTTTCCTCTTGAAGTTTACATCTTCATTACCAATTCAGTATGCTCCGTATAGAATTCTTGGACCGTTATTTCAAAGTTTTTTATTCTCTATATTTTTCACTATGGCTGTCATCAGTAGTACCGTTATTATCTAGGATCATACGCTGAAATTCAAGTTCTCTTGCTCTCAAACATCCCAGCTTGGGCTAAGTTCAGACCTGCTTTTGTCCCACAACAGATGCATCACTTTGTTTGCGTCCTCATCTGCTCCCTCTAATCTGGTTTTCTTCTCTTCCACCCACGCCAAGTCTCTTCACAGTGAAATCAACCACCAGCACATCCTTCATCACAGCAATGACAGACATATGACAGTTTCCAGTCTCAGCTTGCAGCCACATCTGTGTTTTCTTCTCTTAATCCCTCAGAAGTGTTCTGCTAGTCTTGTCTGTCGCAGTCATTATACATATTTTCCATGTCATATCCGAATGGCCTCTGTGAACAGTTGTCCAAAATGGTTTCAGAATTCTGTGAGAGCCTGTTTTCTGGGTTAATTTCACTGGCGTTTTTTCCTGCTCCTTTCTCAGCCTGGAAATATGCTCTTGTGTTTCATGATTTGTTTGTCAGGGATGGAGATGAAATCCTCTGGTTATTTCAGCAGATCCCTGTTCTGTTGAGGTGTGAAAAGCAACCAATAAAGACATCTTCTCCTAATAACAGTCCTTGTGTTTGAGATGGCTTGTGTCTCAATATAAGCAGTAAGAAGTTTGTCCAACAAATGTGGTTTGTAGCTTGGAAAGTCGTAATTGTATTTGATTACTTCTAGTACTGAGTGAGGTTCAGGTTTAAGGGATAAATTTTATAAGATGTGTCAATGAATTTGGGAAGTCACTTGCAGACAAAGGTAACTGGTTACCATGAGCGGCTGGGATAAGAGATTGACTCTATACCTTCGATGTCAAAGAAATAAATATCATGTAGCTTCAGAATTCTCACACGTAAAAGGTAAAAATGCAACATCTGAATGATTCTACAAGTGGCCCCTAAAAGACCTTTATTCTTCATTTGTCAAGAGGTCAGTTGTGATGCTGGTAATTTTTTAGATTTTTAGGTGAACCAATGTTTATGAGCATGACTGTAGACAGAGGGTTCCTGGTTTTGCATGCTGCTGTCTAGGGTGGAGGTGGGAGGTATGTGTTGAAGTTTTCCCAAAATCTAACAGAAATGGACGGTTTACATTAGGTCTCATACAAATGTCGAGTACCCACATGGAAGAGATCCTCCAGAGACAAGATAGCTGGATGGCGAAGGAAGGGTTGTAAGTGTAGAAGCTGAGTGAGCAAGGAGGTGGTGAAGGTGGTGTGTTAGAACTGTGATTTATTCTGGGGGAACAGGATTATTATAATGGAAAGAGGAGGGAGGGAATGGAGGTGAAGGGGAAAATGTGGAAAGTGTGGATTGAATCAGGTTGGAGAAGACAAGTTTGAAGCAAACAGCAAAAAGCAGAAGAAAAACAAAGTCTGATATCATAGAAAAATGTTTAAGTGTTTCAGAGTGTGGGTGTAGGAGGGAATTTGAGTTGTAGTGTGCAAGGGTGCACTGGAGTGGGGGAAATCTGACTGACCCTGTTTGGGGCACAGCAGCCTAGTCACATGGAAAGGGCACTGCATGTGTCATTCCTAGGTGACCTGCACGGTAGCTGATCCCCATATTTTAGCATTTACCCTCACACTACTACTCTTCACACCCAACTGGACATGGTCTCTGGCACAGCTCTGAAATTCTGCGTGGCAAACTGCTCGGTCAGTTCTTATAGCAACATTTTTTGCCAGTGGCTTAACATGTGGTGGTTTTCAGGCCTTTCAAGACTTTTCTATCTCTTTTGAGGTTTGGTTCTACCAAGAAAACTATTAGCAATAAACAAAGCTGGCTTGGAGTTAAAACAGATATGTCTTCAGGCATAGGCATCCTTTCCTTTGATGTGTTGGTGTTGCTGAGTAAACAGTCTCTGAGATTATTAGGAGAGGCAGAATCTTAATTGTATCTGTGCTTTGTTTTTATGATGTTAGATACTGGCTGACCAGGGCATCGCTGCAGGCTGTGAATCTGCCATCAAACTGGCTCTTGGTTCCCATTTTAACCACATCCCGTAACAATTGCTAAGGGGCTGAGACCAAATTGAAATTGTCTGTGGCTTCATTCAAAGATGTGGGTATGCTTTTCACTTTTTGTGGTTGTGTAACTTGCTGCATTCATGTGTGGTGCCTTGGGCATAATACTGTAAAATTCAGCCTATCCTGAAAGCCATGTCACTGCCATGCTTGTTTAGTGGTTGATATAATTTGCCTTGTGAAGCACACAAGGTTCCTGTGATGGGGTGCACAGGACAAAGGTTAATTTCTTGCTAGTGATGAGTACAGCAGCGTGAACTAACAGCTAATACACAGAGGCTCCTGTTGAAGTACAAACTATCTTAGCAATGTGGATTGATTTTCTTGGTTGGTTGAGCTGAAATTTATTTTCCAGTGCTCTGCCCTTATGGGACCTTGTATTATTTGTACTGTATCATCATTGTATTTGAACTGTCTCCATTACGGTAATATCCATGCCTCTTGAGGCTGCCTGGTCTTCTCCCTTTCAAGACTGCTGCGAAGTCTGTCAAGATGGCTGTGTGAGATCTGTGGAGGAGGACTGGCTGGCTGATTCATTGGTAGCATGTGTCTGTGGGATAAAAGGGATTTCAGGAGAAGCGTTGATTTTTTTATTATTATTTTTTGGTTTGGGTGTTTTTAAGAGAATGTTTTTTGTGGTGGAAAAGTTTTTATCGACCAGTTTTCAGGTTTTGGAAGCTGTCACACATGCCTTTAAAGAAAGGAAGATGCTGGTACTCTTTTTCCTTGTTTTTCATGGTATGTATTGAACAGTGGCTTTGAGGAACGCACAAATTCTCCAGCTATTTTTCTTTCTCCTTGGTTAATCAACAGCTAAGCAAACTTCTGCTCTTCATATAGTTTCTGGAATGATGCCAACTGTTACACTGTTTGAACAAGACATATTTATCTATCTCTTGGTGGCAAGTCAGTGACAACAGGGTGAAAAGGTTTATCAGAGAAAATAGGAGAAGGAGGGGCGTGACAGGTACCTGCACAGGAAGAAAATGAAAACAGATGAAGAAGATACTCCTAAGAAAAAAAGGAAGAAGGAAAACAGTTCATTTGATGAACATTCTTCCACTAGAAGTAAATATGAAATATAAATAACATCATTACCTAAAACACAAATCATGGTAGATAATATGACTTAATAATCCTATTTAATGCTGCTTTTAATTAACAGTAAGTCTCAGAAAGAATGGGCCTTTGATTTGTTCTTGATATTATAAGAAAAATACATTTAGCTAACATCTTCTAAGATACAAAATTATTCATAAAATTAAATGGTTTTAAAATTGGTATTGAGAAAGTTCACCAAATCTTTCAAATGAATGCCTAAGCAATGAAAACCTCATTTGTTATTCAGCAGTTTTGTATTGGAGCCCAGTTTGGAGAACGTGTTAAATCTAGAAAATGCTGAGACCTTACTACAGCAGGGGACCTCCTCTTAAGTCTTGGGAAGGCTCATAATACATGTAAGTAACAGGGTGTATTTAATTTGGGGCTAGAATGTGTGCTAGAGGAATGTCAACATAAGCCTTACCCAGCCATAGAATTCCACCAATATTAAGGGTTATACTTGATCCTGTGTTGAGTGCCATCAGCCTGCAGTCAGTTACACATTCACTCTTCCTCCACGCAGAACTTGCAACAGGTTATTCTTTGAAGTGGAAGGTGTTGTTTTGGTTTTTTTTTTTTCCTCAGCACTGAAATCTGGGTTTCACTTTTCAATGCAGTGGTGGAAATAATTTTCCAACTACAGAGCAGTCGTGCTGTGATTATGCTTTATGCTCATCATTGGCATTAACTCATAGATCCACCAGGCACACTGAAAATTGTTATTGCACAAATATAATGAAATTATTTGGGGGGCAATTGGGATACCTCAGTTTCAGGTAGTCCAGTTTCAAAAGTGACTTCCTGATCATCCAGGACATTTGGCTGGCACCTTGGTGCACTTAAAATTATCTGTGCACCTATAATCAGTAGCTGCTTTTGGTATCACAATTTGAACATATTTACCCAGAGAAACTCTGTAATGTTCCCTTGGTAGGGATTCCAGTGTGTAGAAGGCAGAAGAGGGGAGGGAGATGACCTCTTTCTAGTTTTCTGTCTGTCTATAATATTTAATCTCTCTAAAAGTTTAGAGACATCTCTCTGAACTGTAGAGGGGTTTTTTTCTGTGGTACTGGTAAAAGCTTATGTGAGCTTTGTCTCTCAGGAAATACAATTTATGTGTATTTCTGTCAGTTTAAATACAGAAACACATCTAGAAACTGCATGAATTTGTGAGCCAGGCCAGTAGGCTCGTTTACGAATGTACAAAGGAGAGGACTCCATCTGCATTCGTATAAGAAACTCTGAACAAATTGGACAATGCTTCATTTGCATGTCCACTGAATAACATGTAGGGAGAGGGAGACTCTAGGAAGAAACAGCCTATAATAAGCTTAGAAATGCTTGCCTGATCTCTGGGCTGCATGACAGCTGATTTGAAGCTGCCACGACAGTGGGCTTTCTTGAATTAGAGAATAAGAAAGAAGGGGAAAGTCCTTAAGACTTTGGCACTTCTTTGCATTCTTCGTTTGCATCAATGAATTGGGCCTTATTCAAAGGATCAGTTTCACAAAGCCGTATCCTGACAGGAGGAAATCTTGCTAGGACTTGCCTTTGAGTTTAGAGAGAAATAGGACTTTAAGACTGAAACTAAAAATACCAGGTAAAGATAATGACAGGATATTTGATTATGCAGGTTTGGGCGAGGATTTGACAATTATTTTCAATCCTTTACCTCGAGGTTCTTATCTTTAAGTTCTGTTGAGCAAAATCCATGGTTTCCGAGGTGTTTGACTGTTCCCTTCCCCATTGGAATGGAGGGGCCTGGTTTATTTATGAAAGCTCCATCGGATTAATTTGGCGGGGGGGTGGGGGGGGCTGGTTTCATAAGATTTGGTGCATGTGGTTTTCAAAATGCCTTGAAAGCTATTGTAGGAGTGGTGATAGCAGAACTTGCATATCTAGAGGGAGACATCCTTTGGATGTAAAGCAATGTCCCTGTGGCAAGCAGTAAGAAGTATATAAAGGTGGTTTATGTCTCTAAGAAACAATCATCTCAGTCATTTGGCTCATCTTTTGTTTATGCTGGGAGAGAATATTATTTCTTGAGAAGCATGGTTGTATCTTAATTGTATGATAATTGGCATTTAAATACCATCATAAGTGTAGCTCATTTATTTGGAGATTGGCATTGTACACAATGCTGGAGAAGGCAAATGGGAAGCTGCAAAACACCTATTCCTAGTTCTGTGTACAGAATAAGAAATTTTCCCTTTCTACAGTTGTACTGTGATCAATGGCAGAGATAGGCCACGCTATAAATGATGGAACAAAGCATTACAGGGTTGGTTTTATTGTTTGTCCAAGATCTCTCATTGGTGATTTTGCGTCATTTCTGCAAAGACAAAAATTTGATTAATTCAGTTGAAAGGGAGAGTCAAACCCTCATGGGTTCAGCAGGAGATGTCATGAAAAGTTCATAGGGTAGGTGAAAGTAATGGCATTTGCCTCCCTGTGCTGGGAAAACAAACTTCATACAGGCCAGGGGACAGGGCTTCTCACGATGTGAGTGTCCACAGTTTGTTTCCTTTCTCCCTTAACTATTTCTGTCTTTTTCTTTGCTAAGTTCTCTTCCTCTTTCTCCAGATTTTCTGTATGTAATGCAGGTAGCAGTGTTGTCTACGCTTCCACTGTGCTGGAATATAGAGTCTCAGAAAAAGTAACATGCCAATATATATACACTTTCTATTAGATACCAAAATCAGTTCTCCTTTAATTGTAATATTTATCCCCATGGCCAGATGTGGCGATTGGAATTTTATCACTGTATGGATTGTGCATATTTTATTGTATATATGTTTTTTTATATATTGGTGCCAGTTTGTTTATTCACTTTCAGATACCAAGGTTGTGAGACTGCACAATACAAGAAGGCCGTAAGAGGGAGGAAAGTTTCATGTAAAAGCAGATCCAAACAAGTCTGCATTGTGTTTAAGGGATCTCATACCTTGTTGAAACACATAAGACTCCAGCTCTTTCTGTAGGCTTCTCTATCAAAATACTTAAGTCAGTGAAGGCTGACTTCCATGTGCCTCACTTCTATTGATCTAAAAATCAAATAGATACAAAGAAGGTACATATGCCAAAGACCTCGTGATTTGAAGTGAAAGACAATTAAAAGCTGATGATCTGAGCTAAAGCCATTAGAAGGGACTTACACTCAAATTAATCTATCTTGTTTCTGTTAAGATTTTTCCCAATATAATGGATCAAACTTTTGCTTCTTACTCCACTCCGACCTTTTCTCAACCCAGCTTCTGCTGCTGCAAAATCAGGAGTCTAACTGTAGAGATTCCCCCACCCCGAGAAAACATGGAGCTCCATGAGGAAGAAACTGTCAGGATGTTGACACATAAATGCAGTGGTTTGAGCTTGCTGTTTTTCTCATCTTCAAGAGTTTAGAGAAAACACAGAAGTGAAAGATATGTTGCTATCATTCTTGCTGTTTATCTGATCAAGGACAAAGACTGTTGTTACAGTGATGAGACAAGACCCCATTGAACTAGATGCTGAAGAAATGGAAAATACAGAATAAAAAGCCATGTCCTCTACCAATAACTTTGTGCCTAATGTAAGGCAGAAACATAGGTTAGTACCCTGTTGTAGTATGAAATAGGAATAAGACAAGGGAAAACTTAAGAAAATAGACATGTAGGGGAGTACAAGCTAATGAGTATCTTGACGGGCACTGTTTCTTGTATATCCACAACTGTGAAAGGTGACATGGGAACTTCAAGAAAAATTTTGTACGTTGTTGAGATTCCTTTGCAGATGTTTTTGAAATGCAATTAGATTTAATTTGCAGACACCTGAATTATGGCAGTGGGGGAACTCCTCTTACCTTTATAAACCTTTAGGATCTTTCTTAGAACCTTCATTCTCTCTTCTAGTCCCGTTCTCAGTAAACGCAGATGCACATCTTTGAATTACATTCTTACAGCTCTCTTCTCATGGTGTTCTGCTAGTTGTCTCCCCTCAACTTTTTCAGTCTCACGCTTCACATTTTTCTCTTGATTCATCTTATTTTCTTATATATTCTCTATGCTTCCCTAATCCCTTTTCTTTGCTCATTAGGAAGCTATTCCTCTGTCGTTAAGACTTTCCTCAGGAAATCTGGAAATGGTGTGTTCCCACCCTTTCTGGCTATTGCAGCCTAAGTACCACAGCTGATGAGAGCTCGTGCCCCTCTATTCAAGATCCAGACATGTCACTCTGTGATCTTCCTCCTCCTTTACAGTTTTCATTTCCTAGGAGCATTCAGTGGCAATAATGCTTTGCTTCTTTCTTGCCCCATCTTTCTTCTGCACTGAGGAACTGTCATCTGATTAGAAGCTGTTCATTCTCTATCGGTTCCTCAGCTGTTTCCGCCATCCTGAAGTACCAGGCCTACTTTAGCAGCCTGGCCAGCTCTGTAAGCGTTGCTTGAAGTGCAGTCTGTTCTTGTCTGGACAGTCAAATATCAGTGCAGTGTTGAGAACCTTAAGCTCTTGAATGTGTGATTTGTCTGTCTTTATTTTTTTAGCGTCTGGCATTGGGAAGAATCTTACTTGTCTTTATGCATCTATGGAGCTGTCATCTTTTCAGTGTTCTTCATAATGCTGAATGGTAACTCCTAATCTATAGGCGAAATGTCTTGATTGCAGGAGTCTCAGGCTGTGAACATGTGGGATGTCTCAAATTGAGTTAAACAGACTCTCAGGGGTGTCTTGGGAAGAAGGCACGCTGTGGTTTGTGGTACAATATGAGCAGTGGTATAGCTGCTGAGAGTGTGGGCTGTACAACTGCCCCACATCAGGCAACCACTGCTCTGTGTTGACTCCGGATGACAGAAACTCGTCTACTTGGCTTGGTGATTTTCTCCGCAGTGACCATTAATAACATGTAGTTTCATGTAAACAGGAGCCCACTGAACTAGACACATGAAAACCAGCTCAAATGTGTAAGAGCTTGCAGGTTGCAAGAGTGCAGAGAAACGATGTTAGAGACTAATTTTATAAGAAGTTCTATAAAAGAAAGCAACAGTTTATTCTAGTTTGGCTCTTCTGCAATTTTTTTTCATCCACTTTTTAGCATCTCTTGAGTTTTGTAATGAAATGTGGTATGTTTGTGTGCCTTGAAATGGTCCAGTTTCTATCTTGTAACAACTTCGTTGTTAGTCAACATGGGAGGATTCCAGCTGGTCACTGCTGTTTGAAAAGATTGTTTAATGGTATGACACCTATTTTGTGGGATACCTGCCCTATTTTAATTTACCTTTTTAAAATATTCTTGTGCATTGTTTGACTGCAGGAGGGTTGGTATCTTGACTCTGCCCTGGAAATGAAGAATTTCCTTTAAATGTACTTTGATGGAAGATCAACTCTGCAGCTGCTGTGGTTTTCGTCTGTCTGCTGCAGAAGGTGCTGTGTGCACCCTGAGTGCTGTGATTCCTGACAACACAATGTTCGTATTATCTGCACCCTTAGTAACTGGGATCTTTTTCTGAGAGTGTGGGGGTCAAGCAAGAACTTGGATACTTTCCTTCTCCTTTTGTCTAATTACCTGTGCCAGTCACATGCTTAAGGAAGACTGGAAGTCACATCACTACCCAAATCTGTGGCCATGAGATCAAAAACAAATGGGAGACAATGATCAAATCAAGCAAGGCTGAAGATGGAAAGGAGGTAGAATTGCAGCAGCAGTGAAGACAAAGGATTAAAATTATGGTAAACATATAAAGCTGGCAGGGAGAGATTTATAGCCATTGAGATGCTTTAAAGGGAATTTAATGACAGGCAAAAAAAGACTTTTGCTGGAAGACTGATTCTTTTTGCTTCACTTTCTATCAAGAGAAAAACTAGCTGGAAGGGAGGCTTTCCAGGATGGAGATCAGACAAGATAAACAGGGTGGGAGCCAGAGGAAGGGTGAAAGTAGAAAGAGTCTTCCTGCTTGTGGTTGGCTTTGTTAATGAAAGAAGAAACAACAAGCAAAAAATAGTCCTGGAGCTGACAGGTGGATGCACAGCTCTTCTGAAGATGATTTATCTTCTGTCCAAAGTATGGACAGTCTAGTGCACTTAACCTTATCCAAAGGTATTCTTTCCAAACCTTGACTGTCTGCCTTAGTTACTGACTTGATACTGATGCCTTATCTGTAATGCTCGCCTGCGCCCGTGTAGGTTCTCACTTCAGCACTGGTTTCATTCTGTTCTTTCACCTTTCTCTCTGTGAAGACTTTCCCAGCAGAGTTCAGAATTGGTTGAATACATGGATAGTGATTTCTCCTCTTGACTTCAGAACTGTTTGACCAAAGTCTTACTAAAAGCCTGTGTCTTATAAAACAAGGGCCCTGACTGTGGCCTCCTCTGATGGAGCTTCCTGGGAAGCAGAGTTGAACACATCCACACAGGCCAGGCTGTGTGTATACACAGCCCTGCCAGAGCTTTTCCAAAGAATCCAGTACCCAACGTGTTCAGTCCACCGTTCTCTGTGTGTGCACAGGAGGACACTCCTGAGTGTTGAGCATTTACTTGCGTGTGTGTAGTAAACCCTGAAATACAAGGCTGGCTCTGCACACGTTCTTTGAATGTGTAGCAAACAAATGGGCTTTCTGCAGGCTTGCTTGCATGCACAAGACCTCTGCTCCATGCTTGTGCTATGGCAGGCAACAGAGGAGAGGGAAGAGGAGCTGGGGGGGCTCTTGAGAGAGAGCACAGGAGAAGACGCTACTTGGAGGACTGCTGCAGGATGAATTATTAGTTGGCCCAGCAAGCTGCATGAAGGCTTGTGGCTCATATTCAGATCACCTGCACTTGAGTGCTGTTCAATAACAAAAGGACTCTGGACAAGTGGAAACGATCCTCTACAAGATTTTCATCTGAGACAATACAGGCTTGGCTTTCAGAGATGCCAGCCACTTCTGTCTCCTCTTTCTTTGAGCCAGAGTTGCAGTCTTGCATGCTCATTTATAATAGGGTCTCAATTAGAGAAGAAAGTTCGATTTGTCACAAATGGCAGCCCCATATTTCAGCAGATATTTTGTGAGTCTAACGAGCCTAAATCAAGACAGTGTGGATTAAACTGCCCCTTTAATTTTCCATCTCGCTGTTGGGGAGGGTGTTTGTCAATCTAAAACTCTTTTACAGCCTGCAAAATATTGTCTTGTATTAAAATTCCTTATGCATTATCCTGGCATTTTGCAGAAGGTAGTTATGTCCCAAAGTGTGGTTGAACAAGCTCGATTAAATGGATGACAACTTCCAGTCTTCTTCCATAAGTAATGATTCCATTTCTCTGAGGCTTTTTGTGTGGGTTTTTTTTTTTTTACCCCCCCTTCCCATTTGATATCTCAGGCCAGAGAGGAGTATTCCTACCAATCTGAATTTAAATAAAGCAGACAGGTAACTCTGATTTGCTTCTGTTCCTTCCCATCTACACAAACTGGCTTGCATTAATCATATTAATAAAAATGACATTAAAATTACCAAGCTATAAAAAGACACATGACAGTGGTATTACCCACCAAATTACAAGTCATTGTACATGCATATTAATTATAAATTGTCCAAGATTTCAGTAAAAATTCAAAGGAATGACATTTTTCCCTGTATGTTGTTTTTAATTTGGAAAGCTCCCTTGTAATGCAAGTTGTATCCTGTCCTAATGTGGTTCTGTAATCACAGCATGCTTTAATTTTGATAGATGACCCCCAAATGCTTTAAATCCACTAAGATTTTCAGTAATTAGAATGATTTTTTTAATGCTTTGTTTCCTGAACTAGCCAGGGTGACATCCATCTATCATCAGATGGATTTGTTTACTCATTCCCCTTCCAAAAAAATGAAAAATCAAGTCATTTGTATTGAGAGTTTATCTTTGTCACTACGTGGTGGAGGGACCGTGTTATAATTTATCTCGCTGTAGTCACCGCTCCCTTTTTTTGAGGGATCGTGCTCTGAAGGAGTGCACATTTTTCAGAAATGTTCTGAGCCCTTGCCCCCCGCCCCCAATCTCCAGGTAGCAGCAGTGCCCCAGTACGTCTGCAAAAGTCACCTCATCCGTTCTGAGTGCCTGCCAGTGGAAATTTGAAGCACAAGATGGAATTCACTAGGCAATTTTTTTTTTCTCTGTTCTGTTTCCCTCTCCATTTTCTTTTTGTGATGGTTCCTTGCACATACAAACCTAGTGTATGTTTTCCGTGCAGAATATTTATTAACAGTGGTTGTACGAACCAAGAGGTGTTGAGGATGTTAATCTCCTGTCATCCCCCCAAATCCTGTCCTTTGCTGTCCCCCTTGTGTCATTCCTCACCTGTCCTTTGCAGAGCACCATAGCCTTCTTCAGGAGTGTTTCACCACCTTGCTGATGGCTGATAGTGTTTACTCAGCTGCTTTCTCTCTCCTGTGCTGTTTTCTCTTTCACCAGCCTGCCTTTTCTTTCTAGGCTGAATCTGCGTGTTTGGTCTGCTCTTTCAGGTCTCTGCTCTCCCCTCTCCTCTCCTGCTCCTCAGTTTTCGGCAGGTTTTAGATCTCTCCCGTATTCTCTGGAATGCGTTTTCCCCCTCCTTTGCTTTTTGTCACCTGCACCCTTCACTCCCTGACGTGTCAGCTGCTGTTTCTCCATAGCACTCCCACTCACCGTTCCTTCAGCGGCTCTCCCTGCCCCTGGCCCCCAGCCACCTCATGGCAGCCAGCTGAGCCCCAAAGGGCACCATGCTCTCTGTGCTGTTGGGCGACGCAGCAGGCTGCTTGCCCTCGAGTGCTCCGCAGCTGCCTCAGTGCCACAGTGCAGGGGGAGGCAGGAAAGCCAGGAGGAGCACAGCTGGCTGGTGGGCCACAGCTGCCAGCTGCCCAGGGAGCAGCAATAACCTCACCCTGTACAGGGGTGGGTGGCTCGAGGAGCCATCTGCCCCGTGCCTCTCACTGGCAGGCACATGTGAGGGAGGCCTGGACCTCCATCAGGCAGCGGGGCTGATGTGGGAGACACCAGGCAGCCCGAAGCGCCCTTGCCTCTCCACAAGCACGGTGTTTGCTGGGCTTCTGCTCACTCGTGGCTGGTTTTACCCTTTATTTAAGAGGTGACGAAACGCCACCCCAGCAAAATAAGATGGCAGGTCTCTACCAGCACTTGCCAATGTCTGGATTTAGGCAGTGAGCTCAGGAGGGTCCTGACTTGAATAACTGGGGAGAAAAAATGCTTCCTTCCTGGACAGGTTAATAATCAGATCATATTAACAAGTAAAATTTGATTAGGCTTCTGATTAGGAAACAGTAAGCCAGGAGTTTGAAGCTTGTTGTGTCAACAGAATAGATTAGCTTCAGTCTGACGTTCTGCTTTCAGGAAGAAACTGGTAATGAAATTATAGCGTCTGACTTCCTCGTGAGGTTCTGACCATGATACAGGACTTTGAGACAATTGCTAAATATCATGGCGTATGCACTGGGACTTAGTCAACAATCAGGCACAAGACTATATCAAATTATTTAATTGTAAGAAAAATAATAAGAAGGGAGGAGAGAAATCTTTGCCTTTTAATGAATGAGGTAAATCTTGTATGTTTGGAAAAATGTGCTGGGTTGCTGTCATTTGCCTGAGGTGACCCCTCAGGAGGACAGATGTCCCAGCTGAGGTGCCCTGAGCTCACTGTTGTACCAAGGGTTTATTTTGCAGAATATAGGAGCCTAGAAAATGTCTAAGCCATCAAAGACTGCCGCCCAGTTCAATGCCGGAAAAATTCTGGACAATTCTGACAGTTGAACCTTTTCATTAGAAAGTGTTAAAGCCAGCAACGTAACCAGCACCTTGTGAACAGGCAAATTGCATGTAAGAAGGAACAGCCAGTGGAATGGTAATGGAGTTGTTTTTTTACTGGAAACAGATTTTAGAAGAAAAGGAGAAACTAATTCTTGCAGTTTTTCTGTGAAGCCTGGGTACTTTCAGCCAGGGATTAGAAATGGCTAGCAGATCTCCACATACTAAACTGTTGTCATTTTGCCATTCAAACCCATGTCACAGAAATTCAATGTGCCAGCTGTTAAAACCGTGTTGTAAATGCCTAACATATTTAGAAATAGAAATAATGCTTAGCTTACTTTTCTCATCAGAATAGGATCCGGTGACAGCGTGATTAATCATAGGCTGTTCGGCATTAGTAGGGGGAAAAGAAACCTATTAACGCTGCCTTGCTCTCCAGGCGCTGAGACTGTACGGGAAGGAAATGATCTCTGACGTGAGGGAAGACGGACTGCTAATTCGGAAAACAAAACTCTATCTGCTGTCAAGAATGGTTAGGGATCGGAAGGGTACGTTTGTGTTGATTGCTTGATCTTTGTGGCTAATAAAGTTAACCATCTACAGCCAAACCCCCATTAATATTAACTGTGATATTTTACGTTGTACCCCTGCCCCAGATGTGTGGAAGGGGGACAGTTTCTCCCTTGGAGCGTGCTCACACACGCGAGTTCAGGCACCAGAAGTGTGAGAGGGTGGACATCGCTCTCTGCTCAAAGCAGGCAGCTCTGCCTTGCTGCACACCCGGCGTAGTTACCAGTGCTCTGTCAACTGCATCTGGAGGGCGAGGCGGTGGGAGCAAAGCAACATTTCTGCTACCTCTTTGGATTTCAGCGTTGTGGATTTAAATCAACTCATTTTCCGTGCTACGTTACAGCTAGGCCGCCTCTGTCTGTTGCACAAATGATTCATTTGGCCGTGACCTCTATGGATTTTGTCCTCTGTCAGATCACTTTGAATTAACCTGTGGGAGGGAGCAAGATGTCCTGCGGGAATACCAGGTCTGCTATTCTAAGGTCTCTGCAGGAAACCTGCAGATTGTCCAAAGTGCACGTCAAGGGCAAGGCTTTGTAATCCATCAGCTAAGAGACAGCAGGGTGGCGCATGTGGATGGAAACAGTCTGGAAAAACAAGCTGCTGTCACGTTTTTCTATGTGTTTGTGTGTCGTGCTTGTGCTTACCTGGAAGCGGGTGGTGGTATCAAGGCTCAAGGAGGGTGATTTGTCTCAGAGGGCATGTAAGCCACAGGTAACCGGTGTGAACCAGGCATCTGTAGGGGAGTTTGTCTTGCAAGGCCACCCTCAGTTAGGTAACTGTGTTGGTAATACCAGACAAAACTGAAATTGCTTCGGTACGAATATCAAAACCAATAAATTTGGGTAGAGATGTATCAGAATTGGGACCAGTGGAGAAGAAGTAATTAGAAGCAGCTTGTTCATCAAGGAGCAGACTGGCTGGAGAAAAGGAGGCTCAAGGGGAGCAAAAAGGTGGATTCAGCAATGGAAAAATGGAAAGTAAGATAAAGATCAGGTAAACAACACAGGAGGGCAGATTTTCCAGCAGTAAGAGTATGAACTGTTACAGATGGTTGTGTAGCTGTCCCACCGGCCCATGGCCACCACAATGCCAGAGGGAACCTTCCAGGCAACTCGCTGGTCTAGCCGCCTGGTCTGCCGTGGAGAGGCCTGGTGTGGGATGGTAGAGCCAAGAGGGATAACTTGCACCTTCATGTTAAATGGTGCGGGGAGAGAAGGGGGACAGGTTTGTATTTCAGTAGTAGTTGTGTGTAGTTAATGGGACTTAACGGTGATAAACAGTAGCTTTGTAGCTGCGTGTAACAGCAAGCCAAATAACATAGATTCATAACAGCAGTCTGTTTCTTAGTTAATTAGGTTATTTGATTTATTAATTAATAGTAATATGTTGATTAATCAATAAGCATTATAGTCCCTGTCAGTTATGTCTCAAGCCTGCAGTGTAAAGCAGGAGAGTCAGACCCTGAGGCAACAACCTAGCAGGTAATTCTTCTGAAATTGGACTTTGTGTCTCTATAGAACCTGAAAGAGTAAGGAAGTGCTGCAACCATATCTTAAATACCAGTCTGATTCCTACTCCACGTAGGCAGTCTTCCATAGTAATCTGCAGTCTTTTTAATTCCTCCTTAAAGGTGATGTATTTAATCAAAAAGCTCTTTTATTCCCAGTTGTAGCTCATTAGTTCCTCCATGGTCAGAATTGTCTTGGTCTCTCATATGTCCTGGTAAATATTTTGGTTCCAGTTAAGTTTCAGATTATGGTACTTGTTTCAGAGCAGTGAGGTTTGCAAAGTTTCACTTGAAACTTTATAATCAGCTTTCCAAACGTGTTTGGATACTTTATAGCTGCCATTGCAGACATGTTTTTTTTCTAGGTAGCCTGTTCTTTTTTCTTCCTGTGAAATTTACAGATGTTGTTTGAGTTTATTTTTGAGAACATTCTCATTCCTGATTTCATTTCCTTTGAGTCTTTTGTAATGATTCTTGGTCAGCTTTGATGTCTTATGAGTCATTTCGTTATTTGTTCCACCTCGGTTCCCAGCAGTTTCTCTCTTACCACCTCTGTCCTGCTGTGTTAGTTTCTGAATTAGCCAGAATTTAGTGTTTTTCCCATGTGGATGAGCATCAGTAATACATAATGGGTGTGCTATTTGTGGTATCTTCACACCAAAATTATCTTCAGGATGGTGGAAACAGAAAGGCTGTTATCCCACTTAGAAATTCTGTTGCCTTTGCTGTTTGCCACAGCCACGTTCATTGTTTCTTTGGCCATGTCTCTTCCATATGCCCAGACAGCAACACATGGCCATGCTTCATATTTCAAGTGGATTTATTAGAGATGTGAGTAATGCATTTTTATGCCGGATTACTTATTATACTCATGTCTCGTGTCAAGATCTAGTTGGATGAAAGAACTGAGTGCATTAAAATATAATTTGAGAAGGGTTTATTAGTTAATACCTTGAAATGCACTTGAATACTTTTCCTCATGTAAATTTATGTAAATATTTTTGCATTGAAAGTCGAATTATTATAATAAAGGCAGTATTATGTATAGTGAGGAAGCTGAGCTGTTTGGGTTTGAGCCTCTTCAGCTCTTAGAGTTGAAGAGGCTCATCCTGTCCAGCCTGATTATTTTCACAGATCACAAAGGTTTTTTTCTCTCAATTCATCTCTGAGTTGAATTGTACCGATTGGAGAAATGCAAATGTTTAAAAAGTTCTCTTGGTACCTATTGCTATGTTGGTGCTGCATTACTGCTTCTTCAAGTTCTGCTCCAGGTGCTTCTGCTGGTTCAGCCATTAGACCTTCCTTAAAACTTTGGAATCAAACCTATCTTGCTTAATGCACGCTCTCTGTAATGGTTAAAGTTGCTTTTCAGCATTTAAATCTCTGTCCTCCTGTAACTGGAACTAGATGGATTTGTTAATTTGTTGAATTTGCCTCTGCCCAATACTATAGATTGCTCCCTCTCTGGAGCTACGTAAACAGATTTGATGGCTGCCTCTGCTGGAGCTAAAGACGGCCACTAAGGGCAACAGCTTGACAAAGCACAGCTCTGGCTGCCTCGGGATCCAGATCCATTCCCAGTGATAGCTGTTAGCACCTTGCAGCTAGTGTAACTGTAGAAAAGCACAGACATAATGAGAGAGCACATGTTTGAATAAGCACTCCAGAGAGAGCATTAGGATGGAGCGCTGCACCTGTCTAAGGACGACATCCTTGGAGGGCAGCGACCACAGCAACATTCCCATCTCAGCTTCTTTTTTTTCCTTTTATTTTTTTTAAAGATTTGGTCTTGAAAAAGATTTAGCTTTGCTAAAGGTTACTTCTAGTGAGTTATGCTCCTATCTACTGGCAATTTCACTCTTCCCTTCTCTCCCTCTCTCCTTTTTTGAAAGACCAAATGATTTTTCAGGTGGAGGCAGTGTGAAAGGAGGTGGTCCATGAATGTTGCTTTCTCAAGAACTTCTAACCACTCGTGGCTTTTGTTGCCAAACTTGTACTTCTTACCCCTGACTATAATAAGTGTAAAAATTTCAGTGAGAAGCCTCTGCTTTTCCACTGGATTAGGAAAACCTGGGACCCAGTGCTGTGCAGAAGACGCACAGCAAACCCAGACTGCACCACAAAATGGATTACTCCAAGGTACAGCAAGTGGAGGTTAGAAATACATTGCACACAGAATTGAAACTACGTTATTCCATACACTGGCAATCTTGCTAACTCTAATTTTATCAGAAAGTCTGTCTGATCCGATTTCCATGTCCTGCTTCTTTCTGCTTAGTAAGTGCAGTCAATTTGGGCAGTTGTGTTTGTTGTGTGTGTTGACTTTCTTAAATTCATGGAAATGAGTGTGATCTTTCTTTATTTGGAGTAATAAAAACAGAGGGAGCTTTTATATCAACATCACTGAAATTGAATTTGTGGAAATATTTTGTCTATCTGAGGCTTTATTTGATTCCAATTCATTTCATTTCCTGAATTTAGATTCAATTATGTTCTTCCTTTTAAATGTATTCTGTTGTCCGTGCTAGACTAGCTCTTCTTGTGACGGATGCAAACATTAATGAAATCTTGGATCTGATGTGTAGCCATTATTGAAAACTTACAACACAATCTGAATTCTAGCTCTGGAGAAAAAAAATTGTCATCAGTGATGTACCTGTGGAGGTGATTACTTGAGTGCTCCAGTGAGAATCTCAAGAGAAAAAGGATTAGGAGGAGGTGAGTTTGAGCTGAGGGAAGCATTGCTCCTGTTCTGGGTTTGTAGTTGGCCTCTTTTAATATAAGCTTTATACTATATAGAGAGTTTTTCTGAGCGAGGTTGAATGTAGGTTTGCATTGAAAGAGGGACTGCTTTTTCCTAGAAAAAGTAAATAGGTGGAAATTACAATATTTAAACAGAATTCAATCCGTTACTGCTTAGAACAATAGGCTGTTACTTTCTTCCCTCTGCTCTCTCAAGTCCAAGGCTGGGTAGGATGCAATAGATCCTTGCATCACAACTGCACGGACTGAAATATATGAAAAAACATCACATCCTTAAAGCTACGACTTGTGCAGGCATTTCAGTACAAAGATTCCTAATGTTATTTATTTAACATTATTTCTAGTTGTATGAGTGACAGGAAAAGGGTGAGCCAAAAAAAAGAGTAAAAGGCTTAGGCACATTGGTGCTATGGGTAGATGTTAGGGTGTTACAGTTGAGCCTTTGTAATGTGGATTAGCTTTTGTGAAATTTTTCCAAAATGGGGGAACTCCAGAACAATGGATACAAACAAGTGGAAGCCCAAGCATGGGAGTTTGGGTATGTTTCCTTTTTTTTTTTTTTTCTTCCCGTGTTTCACAGCCCATTTTATGTTTGTAGTTGGGTTAAACTTCTGGTATTTATCTCAAGGTGCTTTGGTATTTCTGAACAAATTGTCCTACAAATAAACAAATGATGGCGAAGGCAGCAGAGAATCAATCTACACAGAACGGGAGATGTGAAAACAAGCACTAGAACAGGGAACTGAGGACGATGGAAGCCTTAGCTGTATCACCATGTAGAACAGGAGGGCAGGCAAAACATTTGGGGGGGGGGTGTGCGATGAGGGGGGTACATTACTGTTGTCTCATTAAGGAACAACATTTCCTAATGATTTGTCAGGCTCTGCCTTTTTGAGCTGAAATTCATTACTACGTCAAAGTGAATGGCTTGCTGCTAACAGTATAAATGTCTCTATTTAGAATGTAAATGAGAAAAATGTATGAATTAGAGGACATTAAAAGAATTGGGAGAGGCTGGGTGGATAGAGTTAGTCTTATCTTAAAAGCTGACTTTGACAGTCTGATAAGTAATAAGCTTAGTTTCCAATTCTCTGATAATTTGAAATGCAGCAAATGGTTGTGAAAGGTGTGTGGTGCATTATGGGTGAAGCACACACCCCGCTAAGGGGAGGGGGGTTTGGTTGGCAGCCTGTCTCCCTCCTTTCCCACCCTCCTGCAGTACCAAGGGGGTGCCATCCCTCTCCAGCAGACCACGGCCAGGGCAGGCAGGAGTCAGCCTCGCTCAGCACTGCCTTACGCCGGCTTGAGCTGTGCCTCTCTTTGCCAGGAGAGCGTGGGAGCCCTTCAGGGGTTAGGAGGAGCACAGAACTAGAGGTTATGCACTTCCTGTGACCCCTCCACCATCTTCTACCTAGAGGAGAAAGCTGTTTGGAAAACCTATATTGGGCAATGCTTGGAAACAGATACCTGGATGCACGTGCGTTCTCCTCAAAAGAAAACCCAGAAAACATTTTCACAGATGTGGTTGACACAGGACCTCCTGCTATCATTTCATATGTCACTGCTTAATCTTAGCTGAGATAGATAATTAGGTACATATGGCTGTCTATGTCTAAACATGAAGTCAACAGGAAGGTATCCAGCTGCATGTGGGACTACAAGTAAATCAGATTTAACTGCAACAGCCAGTGGCTGAGGATATTAGGGGACTATCAGATGTTCCCTGACAAAATTTATCTTAAAAAAGAAGACAACAAATTTACATTTATTCATTCTTTGTCTGTCTCTTTGGGCTGGTATCAATATGGCTAAAACTCATGTTAGTATCTAATAATGTTCAAGTAATAGCCAATATCGAATTGAGAGTTACTTGTGTATGTAGTTCAAAACACGACAGAATGAAAAACTCTCTGTCCAGGAAAGGACGTAATGTATTGCCTAAACCATCTGTAGCGCTGGGCTGATGGTGGCACGCCATGGGCAGCCTACAGCTGACCCGGTGTGGAGCGCCTGTTCTACGGGCGAGCAGCCTGGGAGGCCCTCGGCTCCGGCCAGCGGCCAGCCCCAGCAGCGCAGCAGCCGTGGGGGCCGTAAGGCCCTGGGATGGAGGCCGCTCTGTGGCCCTCCGAACCAGCAGAAAATGTCCCTGACGCTTTGCCTTTTCTTGTGGTGACCCCCAAGTACTTTTTTAATTATTCTTTTCAGAAGGCCTCTCTTTCTGGCTGCACCTTTATCATACGTGTGTGTGTGTGAACGGTGGCTCGTACCTGCGGCCGTACAGCTGCGGCTTTGGTGTTGCTGCTTCTGGGGCCTTGTGCGCTTGCTTGGGAAGGCTGGGGGGTGCTTTTGCAGCACGCAGACAAACCTGTTGGTCTGCTCCCAGCTCAGCACCAGGTCCCTGCACAGCCATGAACAGGCACCACAAACCGTCCTGATTTCCCGACCTCACACCAAGAGGCTGGGCGCTCTCCCGCTCCCCCCCGCTGGGCTTTCAAGCCCTTGGGGAGCAGGGATTGTTTTTCTTCCCCAAGGGCAGTAAAACGAACTCCAGCGAGGTGTACAAAACGAGCCCCCTAAGATTCATCACCAGGGAATTTTTTTAACCAGGTGACCTGCATGATCAACTTTGGGAAGGTTTTCTCCCGACGGGTGCTTACGCTCTCCATGCCCTGACCCTCCGCTCCGCGGGCAGGCCCGTACGCCCACACCGAACCCCTGGCTTCGGGCGCCTGCCACCCCAGCCAGACTCCCCAGAGACACGCTGGCAGAATCAGGGTCAGCAACAGTGGCAGCTCCAGGCACCTGCCCTCCCTCTTCTCGGAAACTGAGATTACAGACAAGTGAGTAAAGACATACGTCAGTTTTATTGTTGTTTAGGCATGGATAGAAACATTAATTCTTTTGCGCTCTTGGTTCTTGAAACGTGCCCGTAGTGAACTCGGAGCTGTGAAAACCCCAGCTCCTAGGATTGACGATGTAAAGTGCATAGGAGATCTAGCACAGCCCCAAAAGGTGAGGAGTTGTTATTCCTTTTCTGGAGCTAGGGAAGTTGGAGGACTTTTTTTTTTTCTTCTCCTCTCCCCTGTATTATTCCCCAGACAGCGGTATGAAAATTTTCAGCCCTTCCCTGTGCTTTCCCTTATGACCTCTGGAGGTTTCTTCTCTGTATTTAAGAACTATTTGTAGTGTTATAAACAAAGACAGGTGATGTCTGCGCACTCCTTCACAAGACTCCGTCACAAGTTCTCCTGTTTTGAGTCACGCCCACTGCGTCTTTTTTTAAAAAATGTGTATCGCTTGGCAGTGTTCTCGCACCAAAAGATATATTTGTATATAAAGTAACTTTTTTGTGTGTTCACGTTTTATTTTGGAAAAACAGGTGTTTAAAAATTTTAGAATTTTTTTAACAAAATTCTAAAAAGAAAAAAAAATCACAATATTTACAGAGATAACAGAATGGCTTAGCCATGCAAAACAAATTACTTTGGTTTTCCCCCCATTTTACTTTGGTTTAAATATTGACCAAGATTATAATTTTTTTCTTTTTGCCAAATAAAACAGTAACAAATCGAAGTTTAGAGGCATATAACAGGATTTCCCTCTACTATTTTGTACAGCATAGTGTTTATAGGACATGTTATGTATTTAATCCATGCCGATGCACTACAGGAAGCTTTTATTAAGACATCAGTCACTACTGCCCAGACATTTAACATTTTACAAATTTACAATTAACAGTGTTTTCTTCCCCCTAAATAATGCAAAAGTGGCAAAATACATTTCCTAACGTCCATCTGTTTCTTTTTATTTATTTATTTTTGCTTACCAGTCTATAAAAGCTTGCTTTTTCCCTGGATATTTGTAAATGGAAACCTGATGTTCTGCTTACTCTACCGTTCCTCTCCATCAAAGCTGCCTGTTGCTTTCTTCTAGAAACCAACCTTCCGCGTAAGAGGAATCTTCTCTCCCTTAAGTACAGCTTTCTATTGGCCATTTACCCTAAGACGTTTTCTTATCAGTACCATTCTAAAAATTCCTCAAGCATAAAACATGTTTATAAAGTTACAAACTTGAATGTAACTAAAGATACATAGACATTTCATTGTTACAATTATATGTACTGTTTGATAAATTAGGTACCAGTTAAAAACACTAAAATTATCTCAAGGTGCATTCAATATCTGTATCATAGTTAACAAAAACACACAAAAAATATATATATATATTCTATTTTTGTGGGGAAAAAAAATGCAGCTTTGATATGACCAGTTTTTTAAAAAAAAGTTTCCAATTCTAAACTGGTTTCTTTCTGAAATGAAGAAAAGGTACACAGTACTTTAAGGCAGCGGATAACATAAAGGAATCAAAATTAATCCAGAATTCCAGTTCCTTATCCTAATTCTAACGTGAAAGACGAGTAATAACGTATCAATAGAATGTGTGTCTTGCCCTAGAAGAAAAGGACTATTCGCCACCGTCTGTACACAGGCTAGGAATGTTTCATTGTGTTCCTCTCTCAATACCCAGCCTTCTCCGTGGAGACTCTTTATTCCTTTTCTGGCTATTTAGCTTTGCATGGTTTTTTGAATGTTCACACTTTTATTAGCAACTTCTTTTAGTTTATTCTTGTCACAGCTGTCACCCTTCCTCTTTACTGTGATTTCAAAGAATGAAAAACGAGTCTGACATTCTGCTTTCGGACAATCTTACACTGTAGGTTCTTGCTACAAAGCAGAGGCTTCACTGATAACAATCAGAATTAGACATGTACCTGCTCAAAGGGTGTCATAAAAACAACTGAAATCAACCCATGACACTATACATCAGATTAACAGCAACTCCCAGAACAAAGCCTTACAGTGTATAAAAATAGCTACGTAAAAAATTTACATAAAGGCAAACAAAAAGAAATCTTCAGTGCAGACATTTACAAAAAAATATTTCAAACAGAACACAATATGGTGACCTATTATCATGGCTGTTGCCAAAATTAGTTTGTGGGGTTTTTTTCAGCTTGAGATAATTGTGTCTAAAATCCTTTGAAAACTGGGTAGTATGATCTGTTTAATACTTGAACCATGAATAGCTGTCACTTCTTTGTATAAGTTTAAATACAATCCACGTTCATGCTTCAATTGGTCTATATGTATTCTCTGAAAATACGAAAGACAAAGCCAGTTAAACATTTTACAATGCGTTAACCAACATAACATCTCAGTATCTAATCTTCAAATAATCGCTAATGAACAGCACTTTTTTCTGCCCTTCAGTGATGAGAATACTTTCTTTCATAAGAACCCCTGTTGCAATATTGTAAATCCAGTAAGTTTAGCTGGTAAGTGATGGATTTACACCCACTCCTTTTACACAGATCTACTGATTTGAAGAAATAAAATAATTGGAGTAGAAGATCGCACTGAAGGCACACAAAGTTATTTGAACTCTTGTGTTCAATAAATGCCCCCAGCTAACTTCAGCTCCATCTAGTCACCTCACCATTGCAATGCTGCAGAAGGTACCAGATCCAGAAAAAAAATTCAAACCAAGCCCTAACCAAAAAGATTACAGAATTTTCTGAGAGAATTGCAGTAGAAATGCTGGATATTTTACACTGCAACTCTTACAAAATCCAGATTTGCTTATTTTCCACTTTTAAATCATTCATAGGGCATAATTTTGATATCCCCAATTCCTTTTTCCAAACTAGTTCCAAAATTAGTTCCAAACATTGACATTGCTAGCAAAGTGCATACAGCAATGCTGTATCTCTTTATATACTGTATAATCACTTTATATAATTCAGTGAATTATGAATATTTAGTGCAAAAATAATGCCTTGTACTTTAAAAATTCAGACAACACACTGAAATTATTAATAAGGAGATCTGTCTTTAAATAAGAAACTTTTTTTATCAAAATATGAAACGTCATAATTCCACTGTATGATTTAAAACCCTGCTACCGCAAGTAAGGTATCCAGTGCTATTTACTTAAGCTCACTGCAAAGCAGGGCTGTCTACAGCTTCCCCATTGCGGAACTCACACCGCAGCACCACTGAATCGGTACTGCTCTCATTTTTCGGAACAGCTGATGACTAGCTCTGGAAACCTCCCTATGGTCGGCTGTTCTCCACACCCCTGTGCTACCACAGTGTTAACTGAAAATGGCCTTGGCTGGCCAGAAAAGTGGTCGAAACCCCAACTTTGGGTACTAGGAGGAGAGATGCAGCAGAGGCAGCAGTGGTGTATATGTATGTGAACACCGGGTGGTGCTGTTGGTGCTCTGTAATTCCTAACGGAATTTCTGCAGCTACCTAATTATTTGTACACAGACATAGCTCCCAGTTGGGGAAACTTTCACACCTGTTGCATTGTTACTAACTTAATATGCAGTGTCTCTTTCCAGGATTAAATCGATAATAATATATGTGAAATCATAAAAGAATGATTTTGTTCTAAGGAAAGCTTCATGCCTCTTGCAGTGACGATGAATAAAGCTGACCAAGGACTTAGAAACTGTTGCTTCTGCTAAGGGAAGAAGGATCCTGTGAACATTTCAAGTCATAACTCAAAACCTTCTAAGCTATACCTAAACATACTCTTCACATACATACACACACACATGCACCACACTGACACATTATACAAATTTGTCTTTTCATTTCCCCAAGTACGTGGATTGAAATAAAGCCAAGTGCTTCATTATGTCTAAATGTCAGGCTGCTTCAGTGTGTGCGTAGGCAGGTATGTGTCTTCAGCTAGCCAGGGGCTTGAAGCCGTCTGTCCTAGCAGTGCACCACTCAAAATCCCGCCTCTGCCGACCTTCTGGCAGGTGACCGACAGACTCCAAGCTACCACTGTGATCACCAGACACAGATCGCTAGAGAGGAATGGTGGATAAAGAGATGTTGAACGCTGCAATATGAAACACCTACCTGCAATGGTGACTGACACATTTTTGTCTCTTAAGTTTCAGATTTATGGTTGTTTTCTTCTAGTTTTTTGTTTTCTTCTATATTTCCAAGATCTTTGTCTACATGTTTTGATGCTGTCCTGTAATGAAAAACTAAGGTCATCTTTACACGTCTACAGCATTTTGTTCCATCCTCATGTGAATGACAGTCTCCTCCCCTCTCAGTAATACATAAAATTCTTACGGTTCTGGTCTGAGCAGAGCAATAGGCTTGCACATGTCTGTAAACAGACCAATAGCACCAGTTCCCCCACGGGCGTTCGTATCGCAGGGAGTACTGCAGCAGGGCCGTGCATGTGTGTTTTACGTCTTGAGCAATTCAGAACCATTCTGAGTTAGCAGACATTTAGGCAGGTTGTGTAGATCTGTGTTTCTTGACAAATTAATTGTGTAGCTTGTTTCAATGAACAGGAGTTTGCTTTAAGGCGTGCTAAAATGTTACAAGTGTGGCTAAGATATCTTGATCAACACAGCAATCTTTTGTGTACTTGTAGTAATTGACTTTCAGAGCCCGTGCCAAACGAAAGCTCTTTAACTGTGGAGAAAGTAATGAAAATTCCGACAATACAGAATAAAAACCCACTCCGGCTTCTAGATCTGTGCTAGCTATGACTGACAAGCTTTGGGTGAAGAAGAGATTGTGTACACGTTTGTGGGGGAAGAAAAGAGGTATGGCTCATTTAAAGTAGCAGGTCTTCCTTAATGCAAGTAGTGGAGATGAATTAATGAGTTAAGCGCTTAGTTTAGCTTAGCACAATAAAACCACTCAGCCATTCCTTTAATGGGCGAGAAGCCTCACTGCCAAGGTGAAAGATCCCTGCAGTGCTGCAATAACATTTTAAAGGCCGCAATTTTTAAAACATAAGCGGGCAAATGTGTTTTGAGTGGGACAAAGTGAATCCCTTGTGTCAAAGCAGATTATCGCAGACACATTTTCCCTATGGATAATTTGTTTCCCCTACAGAAAAGCAATGTCTGTTCTGACAGATCCATGCATACGCTCACCCTTGCATCGGGGTGAAGACTCGTAGTGACACCGACTTGCAAAATACAACGAAGACACAGGTTAGCAGGATAGTGTGACATGTCACGCTGACACCATGCAGGTATGCACCTCCCCAAACCGCAGAGCTCAATTTTTTCTGGTGGAGTGTTTCTGTGCGCCTTCTCCATCTGAGCAAAGGCCGCCAGCAGTGGCCAAGCACCACATGTGCCCCGAGCCGAGGCAGCCTTGCACGGTACCGTTACGAGAGCACAGTTTAATTCTTGCCTCCCAGGAGCTTATCTGAGGGGGTGCAGACGCACTGAATCCTCGGTGCCTCTGCAAGCGCTGCCGAAATGCGGCGCTCTGGGCTGGGGAGAAGCCTGTGAGGTGGGGTGCTGGGGGGCATGGGCTTCTGGGCCCAACATCCCACCCATCACACTGAATGGGACCATCCTGAAATGGTTTTGGGTTTAGAGTACGTTATTTCCTGAGTAGCTGTAAGTTTTAATGCTTCAAAGCTGCAGTTATCTTTTACTAGTGGCTTTGGAGTGCCTGTTACGTTTGCGTGGCTGACAGGAAGGTATCCATGCTGAAAACCCATTTACTTCTGCTTATCGCAGGCAAATTTAATTTTTAAATTGCTGAGATTATATCACACAGCAACTTCTATAGTGGTAAATTTCTATTGTGCCGTAACTTTCTACTTTCTTCTGGTTTTCAAAACACAAAACATGTGATATGCACAGAAGGAAAGGATGCAAGATGCAAGGAAGAGGAAAATTCACTGCTTTGGTAGAGATTGACCTTCTGTGATCCTAATAACGTTTCACAAATCTCTTTAATCCTAGTAAAAAAGAAACAAACCCTCAAACAAACAAATCCCTTAAGAATTAAAAAAAACTTTTTTTTTTTTTAATTAAAAAAATGTTTGTTTTAGGTAGAGCACAGGATTTGGCTTGTCATATGGTTAATGAGTCTTCTCCATAAATAAGTCTTACAAAATTGGAGACAGTAGGGAAAGAGATCAAAAGCTGAAAGAATCGGGACTCAGGCAATTACCTGAGCTGAAATGAAAAGCAGTATGATGCACGTCTGCCCTCATGTAACTGCTTACATCAGCTCTTGGAGGCAAGAGAGTGGACAGGACAGACTATTGGCATGGTTAACTGTGATTCCCCCCCCCTCTTTTTTTTTTTTCCTTTTTTCAAGAGATTTTTTTATGCCCAAACAGACCGGGTTTTCTATGACCCGTACACTTAAAACAAGAGGGACCAG
>Ga0181612_136107_pt1 | contig 39901 bp, 14 predicted proteins | sample HoacroProtozoa21_FD_119630 | JGI IMG/M metagenome (GOLD analysis project Ga0181612, IMG submission 119630) | Hoatzin crop microbial communities from Cojedes, Venezuel. Combined Assembly of Gp0051906, Gp0051904, Gp0051908
ATAATTCTGAAATTTTATTAGTAGCCTCAGTGTGAATAGCTTTGAGATGAAATGACAAGAAAGCAAAACATCATTTGACTATCATGGTGCAGTGATTGCATTTGTGAGAAATACTCCATGCCTGTACTTACCCAGATTCTCTCTCTCTGACACAAGCACATACACATATATACAAATTACCATATTACAGTTTAGGAAGTTTGTTAGTTGTGAGTGGCTGTGAGGTACGGTCTGCAGCATCATTCTGTCAAATCTCTCTGTGGTAATTCATCAGAGCAGAGAGCTGGACTCTAAAAAAACCTGGCGGTAATAACGTTCTTGCTGCTCTTTTACAGGCATTGCAGGCGGTGGGGGCTATTACTTACAAGGTCAGGTTGTTCATCACAACAGCACTGCTGCACAGGAATTTTTGACTGTAAGAGTAAAGGGCTGTAAAATACCTTTATTTTGAATCAAATAGCTGCTTTTTCTCATTTTATTTTTATTTATTGCATCCAAGGATTCTTGCGAGTAAACTACTTAGCATAGCTATAACAGCTTTAATATATAGAGAAAATTTATGGTGATAGTACGTTTGAAACCACTGTATGAAACATAAGGCCTTTAGAGGGCACTGTTTCCTATTTTTATTTAGAAATACATCTTCACATTCGAAGTACAAACAGAAAATCAGTAAACTCTGGATATATTTAATGTGCGTGGAAATAGTGTAATATTGATATTACATACAGGATTTAGATATATATATAGCAATGCAAATCTTCTTTCTGTGTTTTGAAGTGTATGAGTAATTTAATTTTATTGTATACCAGTTGTTTAGAATTCTTACACAAGCAGTCACACTTAGGGTAGTGCACTTTGCATTATATTGCTGTTAAGTACTTGCAGATAGTTATTTACAATGCCCATTAATAGTCATCAGAAGACGAGGTGAAAAACATGTGCATCCCTGGCTCCATGTGTGAATGGAGCTCTAAAAAGCTGAGTTTTGTGGTTCCTCCCAGGGATTTATCTCTTGGCCTGCCTGTAACTTCTGAGGTCTTGTTTAATAAATTTGGCATACAAGAAGGCACATCAGACTTACTCAGTGAAGAAGAAATGTTCTGAGATTTTAGTAGTAAGTCTCTACAGAGTGATAATATACAATCAGGGACATTTAATTGCTTATTCCCTGGGCAAATCTGATCTGTTTACTTGGATAGCAAAAACCATGTACCTAATCTCATAACATCCCATTACGCTTTAAAACCTCAAACTGTCCTTGGCAGTAGAGATAGGAATCAACTTGAGGATTATGCCACTACTTGTACTCAAACAGTGTCAAAGCCCAAAATACTTTTAGTAGATGTCGGTACCAATTTTGGATACCTGAGAGTACTGTAGACTATTTTTTTTTCAATTTAAAAAATACTTCAATAGAAATCAGTGGCTACAGTCTCACTTGATTGCTAATTCACATGCAAGGTAAGTAGTAATTTCTTTTAAATATTAGTGACCTACTGAACACTTTTAATCCACCTTCTTTAATAGGACTTTTTTAAACTTCAGCACAACATAATTTATTAATTTTCTAACTACTAGTTGCCTAATGTCTGTCTCAAATCTCTTCATTTATTCTTCTGCCCCCTTCTCTAGAAAATGTGTGTTTCACCTTTCTTTGATTGATTTATTTAGAACAGAGATGCCTAATCTTTAGTCAGTGCCAAACAAAATCGCATGAGGACGCTTAAGGACACTTTGGTTTTCCCCCTCTGTAGGAAGGAAAGTAAAATTGTATTATAACCAAAATACAAGTGTTTCTGTTACAGGATGGCCATGAGTCTGACTGCATGCTGGGAAAAACGTGTATCATGCTAAAGTGGCAGACACATTTTTTTAAGGGGGGGGGGCAGGTGAGGGGGGAAAGAGCTTAGTAAAGAATGCATCAAAGAATGTAATGTAAATGTACGAGTAGTTCTGCACTGACCCAAATAAATGTTATTAAACCATGGAAAGGATTGACTAGTGTTACACATTTTTGCTGGTTTTTAATTGATTTTTCAGTTTCTTTGAAAAAAAGAAAAAAATTACAAATTCCTATGCAAAATCCCTACATTTAAAGAATATCAAACAGATTAAAAAAATTATGCTAAGAAATTAAAACATTAATGTTAACTGTGCTGCCTTAGACATCATTCAATGACTTTTGTGTTTCAACATTTTGGGGTTCCTATGACAGAGAATTTTTTTCTTCTATGTAGTGTAGCTTCAATAACGCTATATGGCCATCTATATGAAAATATACTCTTTGAAGGGTTTTGATATCTATTTTGTGTCTCAAGAAAAGCTTGTTAATTCAGTTGTTCTAAATTAATTTGTTATGTATGACTTCAAAACAGAGGAGGTGGTGGTTTGCAGAGGTCTGCTGCTAGTTCAAACACAAAATGTCTTTATGCACGTATTTTTCTTGTAGGTGTTTGCATTCTAGCAGCAAAAATACAGGTATTGAGACAACTAAGGCAAGACATAACTATATTAAAAGTGCAACTTGACTTGTGAAATTGCGAGTTAAGCTTTTATAGAAAAGTGACACATAGAAAATGGTATACAGAAATCAGTAAACCTGTTTGACTGAAGATTTAAGAAACGTGTGTTTTCTTTCTGCAGGTGACAGAAAAAAAGCAAGAGTTAGAGAAATGCTTGAAATTGTCCCGGAAGCTACGAAAAGAAATTAATGCCATGACAGAATGGCTTGCAGCGACAGATGTAGAATTGACAAAGAGATCAGCTGTGCAGGGGATGCCTAGCAATTTGGATGCTGAAATTGCCTGGGGCAAGGTAACAATGTAACACACACTGTCCCTTTATATGTCTTAGTTTCTTCATATTACAGAAAAATAGATTTCTTTCTTGATAAAGAAAGAGAATAAAAATTCTGGTGGTTTAATTAGTGGAACTTTTTAACTGCTATGGCATTATCTCATCCTAACATTAATGCTCAGAAAAGTTTAAATCACCTTGTTTCTGCATACATCAGTTCACCTTCATATTGCAGTAATCTTCACTGAGATAGATTTAAATTTAGAATTTCATTTTTTGGAGTACTACAAATTATCTATCCAGTATCCGTGTAAATAGAGATCGCTTTCTCTCTCATCCTACTCATGATTAGAAAATTTTTAAACAGTAAAAAGCCCCAGTGAATGAAGGATGAAGGATGTCAGGGCATTGTATATTCCACATGTTCAGACAGCAGCCAGGACGTGGGTTATTTGTTTTCGTACCCTTTTTGGTTTATTGCTCCTTTGTTTTCATTCTGGGGGCTTCTTACTTCTATGAGACTTCACCTTGAGCTCTTATTTTAGGTTAAAGCTCAAAGCCTAAAATGAAACTGTCCTCGAAATTACTGTGTGTGCCACAATTTGGATAAACATCTCACAGAATCACTGAGGAATGCAAGAATTCTACATCAAACTGCGTATCTCTGTCCGATGTTAAGATACTTAGCACAGTATCATTCAACACTAGCTAATCTAGTTTATATTCTGCATATGTAATAAAAATCCAGTCTAACTCAGAACAAAACCAAACCCAGTCATCATTGTACACACATATCAAGATCTGTGCTTTAGAGGAAATTATGCTCAACATTATCCAAAGCTTCAAAATTTCAAATAATTATGTGCAGCAAGCAGCATTTTGGGTAAGTGTTCCTATGCAATTTCAAAACAAAACAGCAAAACACCCCCTTAAACAGTATTGGGGGTTGTGCAAAAATTTACCACTTCTGCTTTGTTTAATAAGAAGAATTCTTTAAACATTTACCAGTTTCACCATGCATTATAGAAATAGTCATGCATAATTGACAGTGAACCTTACAAATTTTTTTAAAGGGTGTGCAGATTAAAGGTACTGGAGTAAAATTTGATTTTTGGTTTGTTTTGTTTACTTTAACTGCCCTTTTCAGGCTTCTGAGCTTGATAAAGCGTCTTTAGCCTTGAAATGCACTAATGATTTAAAAACTAATAATAATAAAAAGAAAGTCTGCAAGTCTTCTGTGACATTTGGAATTGGGGTTTTTTTGGTCATCAGTCTCTAAGAATAACAATATTTTAAAAGTAGTATCCAAAAATAAAGATCAACTTTTGCTGTTAATATCTTACAATTGCTCCTTTGACTTTCAAGTCAAAACCTCAATCCCTAAAAAGCCCCTTGGTCCTTGATGTTCTCTCATTTTCACTTGCTGCTTTCCCTGTGGTAAAGTCTGTGTGCTTCCTCTCACTACTTTTGGTTGATATTGTGATCTTACACCCATAATAAAGGAAAAGCATCAGATTTTTAGAAGAGTTAGACAATCGTATGGTTTTAATGCTTCCAAACTAACTTGCCAGTTAGTCCATTTACCCAGTCATGAAAACAAAAATCATCTTTGGTGATGTTAAACTGCAGAGTACAGTTCTACTGAAACAGAAATGTACACTGCATGTTCCTGCATACGTGTTCAGGAAAGTTAATCCAGGTGCATATAGCTTCACAGCAGTTTAAATAGAAAGATTTGTCCTTAATATCACTTAATTGTTAGATATGAACCTTAATGCTTCAGAATTTGCATAATTAGAACCTAAAGCCTGATGATCGGTGCAGTTACACAGTGGGAAGTCCTTGTTATGTCTTACACTTGCTACAAACACAACATATTTTTATCTTATGAAAATCAAAAAACAAAAGCCAATTACAATAAGAAATATTAACATGAAAAATATATCAAACAGGAACCACTCCACCTACTAATCTTACAGAACACCATTGAGTATTGTGAATTCACGCAAGAAATTGATACACAAAGGGTTGCAGGAAAACTGGTAAAAAGCATATTTTGGCTTCAGCTCCTGCCCAAAGCCTCCACTGAAGTCTAACCTCATATAGTACCTCAGCTCTTCTCCTTCAGTCAGTTTATCACTAGAATAAGAACAAACAAACAACTTTGGATGAGAACAGCTGCCTCTTGTTGAAGTATGTCCATACTGAGTGAGTGGCTTTCAGAATTCCTTTATTAAGATTCTCTTTAGGAAATACAAACCACTATTCACATAAATATAAACAGACTTTTAATTCTGAGCAGTCCAACAGATAGCATAGGTGGCAGATCCTATCCTTCCAAATCTAAGTATTTGCAGAAATTATGTGAAGTGAGTATACTCTTTCCTAAAGAATCTGCTCCCTCTAAGAGGCAGAAATTGCTGCATGTTATTCTGGAGGCTTTAAATTTCTTGTAAGGACTTCATAAATAAGTACGATACTGATACTCCTCTGTGGATTTCAATGAGGCATCATACAAAATCATACATCAATAATTCAGTCCCCAGAACCAGGGCCTCACAGTATCTGATTAATGTCACAGCTTTGGGCTTTGGACTGCCCGGGTAAGTAGGCTGCCAGTGACAGTAACCTGTCTAATGAAATGCACTGGGAGATGAATGAAGCCCAGCAGATTCCCATTGTGAGGAAAGTCTGTAGAAAAACTGAGACGGAAAATTTAGGGGGAGAGAGGAGAACTCAATAGTGTGAATGAACTGAAAATTGTGTGCTGCAGTCAATAATAGCTAACCAGAGAGCTCGTAATCTTTTTTAGTTACAGCACAAGGAAGCAGTTATATTTATCATTGCACTTATTTCTAATTAATTTTCTATACCCAAGACTTCTTAAAAGTGAAAGGAACTCAGAGGGTTTCAAAGACAGAGGTTAATATAAAAAAATCATACATGCGAACATTATTTTCCAGGTATAAACACCTAGAAAAAACAGGAATGTTTGTTGAGTAGGAAATCACATGAAGGGACAGAAGGGAAATGTGTTATTTGTTCATGTCTAGAATTTTTCTAAGGATGGAGCAAAAGCTTGGCTGAGTTATGTGAAATGAGATGGGCAAGATACTGAAGACTGTAAATCTTGCCTTTTTACTCAGCAGAGACAGTCTTAATCTTTCCATTTGAATTTGGTTCCATTATAGTAGATAAGAAAAATGACATGCGGATGAAAAGATAGTCATTAAACATTGTATATTAGAAATCAGTTTATAATCAGAATTCTGATTTAGTGAATATATTCATCACTGAAGACATTAACCACTGTGGGGTTTATTTGTCTTTTAATCAGGAAGTGGCCTGATAAGAATTACATTGCCAGGAATCCATGTTCTCAAAAAGGAAATGGCAGATGGTATTACCAGGAAAAGTTCTGTATCGCTCTCTACTATCAGCAGTATGAGTCTGCCAGTGCTTTAGTGTTACATTTTAGCACAGTGTATAGTACCAGTGAGTATAAAGTTGACTTGAAGTACTTAGAATTACATTAGCTAACACATTGAGCAAGACATTTCCTGTCAGTAAACTCTGTAAAAGAAAATGATCTGAGAATTGTGTCAACTGATTCATAGTCAATGGCCAGAACACATTAAAAATAAAAGATGTGCTGTGAATAAACAAATAAATATGTATAAACAGCCACTGAGAAGGCCATAATGTCAGCTTCTGATTAATTCTGTAATCCCACCCACAAGAGCTGAGCCACCTAATTTCTTTTAGAGAGGTTCGAATTGCACAGATTACTTCCAAGTGATCCACAGCACACAGGCAGTGTGGAGGCACACAGAATTTTTCTTCAGTCATTCGTTGGTGTTGAATTTTTTAATCTACGTATGTTAATAACCAGCACAATTAAAATACTGTCCTCTACGTTAAATCACAATTCTTGGTTTGTTGGAAAAAACATTGGCAGTTCAGCTTGATAGATGGTAGTTTTATCATTATACAGTATAGCTCAGAAATCCTCTGCACCATGAACTCAGAAAAAGCCATTCCTATGTGGCTTCTGTTTTCAAACATAATTTGTTCCTAGTTAGTGTTTGCTAATGTGAAGGAGGTTATGATTTTCACTCAGTTATGAAACATCAAGTAAAAAACCAAAACCAGTAGTATTTGTTAGTAAACTGAAAGATAATGAGTATGCAATAGTACAGTGGGGTCAGAGAGCTGTGAACCTCACTCACAGTGTACATGGCCACACAGGGAACTGCATTTATATATACTAACATGATTCATCCTGTCTTGCTATGGATCAATGTGTAAAATACGTAAAATACTATTGTATGCAACTACAAACCTCTTACGAATTCTCAGTAAGGCCTGTCCCTCTGCCTTGCAGCACTGCAGAGCAATCTGGCTTCTGCCTGGGTTTCAAGCCAGCTGAAATTGTTTTTCTTAGATAAAACTTATATTTACACTGCAACTTCTTTCCTAAGGTTTTGATGGTAGGGACTGGTATAAGGGAAGCTCAGCTGGTCGTCTCTCTCTCTCCCTCTTCTCCTTCCATTGTTACCGGGATGGGGATTAGAAACTGGTCACCTGAGGCATGCTCTGCATGCGGAGGTTTAGCAGAGAAGAAGGATCTGTCTGATCGTTTTCATCCCCTGGGTGCCAGGAATCTAGATGCCATTTCTCTTGGAAATGTTCAGGTCCTGGGGGTTCAGTGGTGATGTGATCTCCCAGTTTTGACTAAGGTGCGCTCTGTGAAACACACATTTTTCTGTGAAACACACATTTTTCTGTGAAACACAATTGACAAAAGAATAATGGTTCCTTTAAAAACTAAGAAAATATTTCATTCAGTGAAATTTCAATGAATTTTTGCGGTAAAAGAATTTCCGTTGTGGTGTCATGCACCAAATAGCCATTACTGGCACTTCAAAGAGTGGAAGTACAAGAGTTTCTTCCAAAGAGACATTTCAGAATTCTGTTGAACAGAAATTTGAGCAGTAATTTGAATGGAGAGATTGCCATCATCTTTAACTCTTGTATCCGCTAGTAGATGTGGTCCTATATGGAGGCATAAGTAAAGAAGAGATTATCATATATATATTTATCTCCTTAATATAATCTGTGTAATTTGTATACGGATTTTAATGGAGTTGTCTTTCCGGAAAGTATTTATGGAACCTTTGTCTTCATGCTCGTAATTACACACTTGAATAAACTTTTGTTTTATAAATAAATATATTAGTCTTAAGGAAAAAAAATTAATGCAAGAATTTCACTATTATAACAAATATCAGAGTGAATGTAAACTGTTTTAAAACACTGTTGAACATTGCTAAAAAATTTTCACAGCTGCAGCTGAATTCTGGGTGTTACGATGCTTAGCTCAGTATTTTATTTACATATATCTCTTCCCCCAAAATGCCACGTGAGATTGCATCAGAAAATTAGCTTCTTCCCAACTTATAACATGTTTTGTATGTTTTATTTATGTTACATAGTTTCATCCTGATAAACACACAAAAGCAAAATGTATACATCACCTAGTCCTTCTGGGAAGAATTTCACCACTTTATTTGTTAATGTTTCCTATTGTACCCATTGTGGTAGTGTTTGAGATTTGGGGAGTCGGTTTTTTTAAGGTGTCAAATGTTTTAAATGTCATTCTTAAATTACGGAGAGTAACTTGCTTTTCAAAAATTAGCAGATTTTTGAAAGCCACTCCCTGAGTTTTAATGTAATAATCCTAGTTATATCCTGGGATCATGACGCATTTTTTAATCTGTTTTGCATAATGTTGTTAAATTAATAAAGATCCTTTCATCTTTTTATTACAGAAAATTTGCAAATGTTATCTGTTGTATTGCAATGGATGAAGTATATGTAGACTGTCACTGTCTAGTAATACTGAAAAGAGAAAGAGAATTCTGAAGCATAGAATGAAGAAATGTCAAATTAAAAAAAAAAAAATTACCAAAGTTGTGAAAGAACTGAAAAAAAAGTTGTTAGCTTACCTAGTAGGCATTATATCATACAGAGGAAGTCCTAGCTGATAATGCAGTGTAGAATCCCATTGTCTTTACAGACCCTGCTAGTTTTTCGACTGTATTCGGTGGGTCCAGGATTTTATACGTAAGAACTTTGAATAATTGAGATTTGAAGTATTGCAGAAGATGGCTTTTTCACTTTGATGTTGTGCTGAAGGCCTCAATGTTTTTTTAAGAAGGTGGGGGGAAGTGTGATTGTTTACTTGTCTCATTGGTTGTTGATGTCCCCTACCTGCTAATACACAGCAGTGTTAATATTCACATTGCGCAGAGGTGCACCTAGTCTTTGGTTTACATTATTTCTTTAGTTTGAAAGTAACAGCTCCTGGGATCAGGCAAAGCACTGTTATGTTTTTTATTACACACTGGGAATTACACATCTGGCTTTTGGGTAGCAGTTTTATTTAATAGACATTTAGTTAATTGATCCATCTGTTTACATTTCTAGTTGGGATTAATATTTATATATATAGCTTGAGACTGCTCCAGGTTTTCACACATGTAAAATACAAAGGAAACCACAACCCATAGTAAATATGCTTCAAAGATTCTTTTCCAAATGGAAATAAATTTTTCAGAAAAGGTAATAAAGCTAGTCAGAATTTTCCATTCTGAGTTGGAGGTAAATTATATTCTTTGTCTTATTTTTTTATGATGACGTTTTGTACCTGCTGTGAGACAGATAAAATTGTACTAGAAGAGGGCATGGTTTTCCTTTAATCTGACAAGAACCTGTAGCTTGTAGTTAATAATTTGCATGAATCATGTCTTGGTTCTATTACAAATCCTCTGTGTTTGACTGAATTGGTAGAATGTGGAAAATTTCTCACGTGAAATGCAAGTGTAAAACCTTTTCTGTGAAATAAGATCACAAAATCAGACAATTAATTCTGTTAAGCATAGGAAGCACGCTGCTGCTTTAAGCATAACAGATGCCAAGTAAGTTGGAGGTACTGTGAAGATCGTGTTGTACTGTCTTTGTTGCAAACTGAAAATTCTACTTTCCCTAACAACACGTTATGAACAAAATCATGCTGATGTGTGACTGTGAGAGGTGTGATAGTGTGGAGGTGGTAAAGGTGTAGTTCTACTGCAGTAACAGTGTTGATCCTGAGATGGAAGAATTGTGTTTGCGGTTTGATTAGAAGTGGTTTTTCTTTTACCATGTTCAAGTTATCTGTGAGAAATCAATGTCTCTGGAGACTAGTGATTCCTACTGTTCTTCTAACTTCTGTTTGTGTTCAGTTTGGACCATTTAATTTCTAGTTGGAGCTCTATTTTATACACAGAGATCATATATGCCTGGATCATTGCTATCAGGTGCCAAGGAGCTCAGATAAATTTCTGTCATAAAACTGGTTATATGTGATATAAGGTGTACGGAATTTGTGCCCCTCCTGCCGTATCCAGCAAGATTGCTATACTCTGCATTGTGTCATCTCAGTGTTTAGTATTAAATTCCTGCTTTTTTACATGTTGTCTAAATATCTTGGGATTTGCTCCTTTTGATAGACTTCTTGCATGTTGCAATAATATTAAGACATGAATAATGAGTAAATTGTATGACCTCACATATCATTTTAATCTGTTTATATACGGTAAGACAGTAGTGGGAGGAGATGCTGGAAATCTGATCTTGTAGCACTGCATGTGTATTTTACTCATTCAAACTTAGAGGTGCTATGGGCAATAACTTATTTTAGTATTTTAGCTTGCAAGTGAAATCCCAAGTGAATGTAACAAAAAGATTCATTTCTACAGTTAGGAAACAAGAAATCTAACAGAAGAGAAGAACATGGTTTCTGCTGAAAAGGATTGCACTGAAAAATGCTAAAGGAATATTAAAATATTTCACTAGAGTATTTTCAATGGAGCTTTCTAAGTCTTAAGATGTCATCATGATGCTTTATTATTGTCCTATTTATTATGTAAGCTTTATCTGCTATTTGATAGCTATGCCATTTTATTATATGCAAAGTAACTTCAAGCATCTTAAAATAAATATTGTAAATGTATATTCTTGTTTAGTAATAAAGTATGAAACCAATATTTTAAACACTGGAATGAGAGATAATTCACACTTGCTAAAAAAGCTATTACCAAAACAAGATTGTGAGAATATAAAGAACATTTGCAATTTTATCAGAGCTAAAGAGCATCAATTTGCTTTTTGCTTACTGCTCTTCACAGAATGCTTTCCCTTTCTGGTGGAACCAAGAGTGTGTGTTCTAGTAATGAACTTACTGGCTGTTTTAATATTTGATGTTCTTAGTGTGGAAAATTTTTAATTTCCTAAACTTTTATTTTTTTATTCTGCTCATGCAGGCAACACGCAAGGAGATTGAGAAACACCAGGTCCATCTTAAGAGCATAAGGGATTTGGGAGAGAATTTGAAGACAGTGCTGAAAGGAAAGGAAAGCCTTGTGGAGGATAAACTCAGCCTCCTGAACAGTAATTGGATAGCAGTAACTTCACGCGCTGAGGAATGGTTCAGTCTGTTACTGGTAAGGAAAATGCGATTGTTCACATGGAGGAAATGCTGGTGCCCAGTTGTAGGTGCTCAGCCTTATAGGAGTGCTCGTTCTGGTGCCTTGGACTACACTTATTGAATACATAGGTACACACACAATCAGATTGTTGTTTAGTACATTGCGTATATTTTAAGAATCTGCTTACAGAGTGATGGCTCTTTGAATTCTTGATTGTTAGTGCTTCCCATTCCTGTCTGCCTCTGTAGTTCTTGGGACTGTTTTGGGTTTTTTTTTTTTCATAATGAATGAACATAGACTACTGGAATACGAATCAAGTGAAAGAAATAGTCAAGTAAGTTGAGTGAGTCTTGGTATTGATACCAGCAACCTTGCTGCTTTTGGCTACAGTAGCATTTCTGTTTGGAATAGTACAGTTGGGAAGTCCCCACTTGCATGTTGGTTTGGTCCACAGGGTAGCTTTGGTGTGTGTGAACTAGATTCATTTCAGAGGCAACTAAATCAGAAGCTCTGCTCAGGGGGCATACCTGATGTGCTCAAGGACTATGATTTGGTCTTTCAGAACTGTGTGATCCTCTTACGGATAGTATTACAGTGAATGTTTTGGTGGAGATAATTACTTAAGGGAACCAGATTAAGCCTAGTCAAAAGTAAAATTCCTAATATACATTTTAATACAGTTTCAGGAGCCTCAGCCCCAGACGCTTCAAAATGCTGATAGCCACATAACTATGTTCTTCCTTAAAATTCATTCTTTCATGAAGAGATGACAGCTTGAACCCTTAAACACAGAAGGGTCTTAACCATGGGGCTGCCAAAATACTTTAGGAAATTTTGTATGCTGTCTGTTGCCAAAAGCATGCGAATGCAGTTTCAACCCAGAGAAACTGAAGTGGTTCTCAAGGGTGGGTTAGCCTTTATCGTGACTTTTCAGAGCCTGATGTGTTACAGCTCCACTAGAGTCTGTGTGGCTGCATTACGAGTGCTTCTGCAGTGGCTATATATGGCATCACTACAGGGCTGCTTCAGCTGTATGCAGCATATAAGTGAAAGCATCTGGTTGTTTCTATCTGGAAAACTTGAGCGTTTCATTCAGTATGGTGTAGGTGCTCAGCTTCAGTGTGGAAATGATTATAAGAAGCGTATGATGGAATTTATAGACTGGTGTAGTTATGTATAGTTATGTATTCCTCTACTTTCTCTGCATTGGATTCTTGTGTTAATATTTGCTAGAAGCCATGATAAAAAGGTATGAAAGAGGTCTTTTACTGGTTTGAGAATAGTGTAAAATAAAGGTACATACGTGTGCGGAATAAAAGGACTAGTAATATCTTTGATCTCAGGTGTGTGGTACATGTATACGTTGTGTGGATATGCATAGGCCTCATTCTAGTGAGCTCACCAAATATGACAATGTTTTTAAATTAAGTAGAGAAAAAAATATTATCAGAATATCATCTAGAATAGCTTTTTAAAAAGAAGAGTCTCAAAGCAGAGAAGTTAGATGAAATGTAAATAAGAGTTTGAGATACAAAGCTCCCATTTTGGATTGTGACTTTGCAAGTGCATCCTTGTTGCCATCTGAGTTTCAGTCAACCGAGTGGCTTTCCAAAATGAGTTCTGTACCTGGTCCTTGGGAAACTCTTTTTTCCACCTCCAGTAGGTCTGGCTGTCAGCTTCCTGCTCCTCTCAGCAGCCTGGCTGAGCTGCAGACACCTGCATCTTGCTGTGACTTTATCACCAGCTTGCCTGTCACTTTGGGAGCCTCTCTCTCTCCTAGAATGTCTTTTTAAAGTAACTTCATATACAAAGTGAGAGCAAACAAACAACAGATTCTGTCCTTCACAAAACAAGCAGTTACTGTGTAAAATAAACAAGTTTGATTTCATGATGTATTCATGTTTGCCACAGTTGGCATGATTATGCTATTATTTCAGTTCTGGTTACTTTTTTGTATGCAGTATTTACCTTTTCCACACACAGGAATATCAAAAGCACATGGAGGCTTTTGATCAGAATGTAGCTAATGTCACAACTTGGATGTATCGTGCTGAAATACTGTTGGATGAATCTGATAAACAAAAACCCCAGCAAAAAGAGGAAATTCTTAAGGTAAAAAAATGTTATTTTCTGGAAAGCATTAATTTGATTCTAAGAAGGACTGTGTCAGAACAAGCATATTTTGAAAGGTATCACAAATTGATTAACATTCTTTTTTTCTGTGATAAAGCTACCCTCTGGCAGCTTGTAGATTACTTAATAAATTTGCACCGCATTACAAAAGTTAAATCCCCGCAGAAATAAAACCAGATATGTTATTATAAGTCTTGGGACTTCCTGGTGAATAAAACAGCAGTTTATTAAACCTGTGTTTGCTGGAAAATACTCCTTAAACACAAGTGGTTGAACAAAATGCTTTTTTTCTGTGTTCTTCATTTTTAATTGCTTCTCTGCTTTCTGTGATACTTTTCTGATATCTGTAGAATATGCATTTGATATCTCTGTCATATGGTTGTTTTCGTTCTATAAACACTGTTTGCGTTGATGCCAGACCACCACCACAGACAAGAATATAATATGGTGAACTAGGTGTATACTAATGGGTTAGTGTATTCATCAGAAGGTTTTATGTGGCCCATTGCATCTTTTGACCAACTGATGAAAAATTAATGCAAGATAGATGTGTATTTTAAAGTATCTGTTTTAAAATACCTTCTTTGTTAAGATTAAACACCTTCAAATTATAATCATATGGATTTTTTATTTCCTCTGAAATCAGTGTGAGGTTTTACTTTGTATTGAACTCCATGGTCAGTACATACTGTCTGAGGAACAGTTTGCAAATCAAAATCAGAATTGTGTTGCTGACACTAACATAATAATACCATTTACTTAAAGCAAAACTTCACAATTTCCAAGGCAGAGCATAAATCAATGCCTCAATGATCTCAGCAGAATTACAGGACAGACTTTTGTAGTTGAATGAACAATTTTGCCACCTTCAGATACAAAGTACCATTATCTTTGCTATCAATATAGATATATATATATATTTGCATTGCACAGAAACATTTCATACAGACAGTGAAATGTAATTCTTAATTCCCAACTGTGTTTATGATTCCTGAGTGCCTAGCTAGGAATTAGCAGCTTTTCCTACCTTTAGGAACATAAAATAATTCAGCATATTGTGAAATATGCTGGGAATTATATTATTGCAGATAAGAACCTAACTAGAAATAACATTCACTATTGATTTCCTCTAGGAGACATTAAAATAGACATATAGATACATTCCTGCTATAAATTTGAGGGATATGAGTGGGAATGTTATCTAACCTATTTCTACTGGATTTACACACTCATGCATAATTATCTGAATTTGCTTTGTGGTTTGCTCCCTATTCCTTTGCACACTTTCTCTCTCTCTCTCTTTCTCTCTCTTTGCATTTATTACTAACTTCAAGCCCTGTCTCTTGCTCATGGACTGTAGCGCTTAAAGGCTGAGCTGAATGACATGCATCCAGAGGTGGACTCTGTGCGTGACCAGGCAGTAGACTTGATGACAAACCATGGGGATCACTGCAGGAAAGTAATAGAGCCTAAACTGTCAGAGCTCAACCAGCGATTTGGAACTATATCACAAAGAATTAAGAGTGGAAAGGTAGGAGGACTTGCTTCTGTATGGACATGCATACAAAATGGTATTTATGTAAGGTGAACAATTACAAGTACCTTGCAGGCTGCAGTTTCTCCAAAAAATAAGTTTTTAAAGGAAAAAAAATGTAGATCCTGTAGATCCTAATAATATTTTTTTTTTTTTTTTTTTTTTTCAAGTGTGAAGGTTTAAGGGTTTTGGCATTGAGGTCCTTTTCACTATTTCACAATTAGAAGTATTCGCTGACTTTATATGAATGTAACAATGATTACTTTGCTAATTTATAAAGAATAAACAGCATCTGGGAATTAGTAAGATTCTTAATCTTCTCAAAGTATGAGCAGCCTTTTATTTATATAGATTGGGTTTTGAGGGCTAATTTTTCATTAAATGCACTTAGTTTCCTATGAGGCTGTGATTCACCAAGGTTTGAGATAGACTGATAGACATACAGTTTGTATCAATTGTACTTCAGCTACTCATCTGTACAACTAGTTTGACTACTGAATCTGAATGCAGTATGTGTTAGGTAATTTTTAGCCAAGTTGTGACTTCTGAATTGCAATGAGGAAGGACACAAACCACCTACTTTCTCCATTGTATTTGCTGCCTTTATTGCAGAAAGCTATTCAGAAGATAAAAGCAGGCAGCCATGAAAATTGTTTTATAGGATAATGGGAATGCATGGATCCTGATCTTAACTATTTTTGCTGGCTACTGTAATAGCACAGAGGATAGGTGGCAGAACAGGAAATTAGCTGTGCAAATACCTTAAGCAAAGTGATGGGTTTTGTGAGTTGTTTGGGGTGTACACAGGGCTCAATACCTTGTGTAACCAGCACATTCTTTGTGGATATTCGAGTTTATTTAGGTTTCATTTCTGGAACAGAAAAGAATATGTCCTATGAATAAAGGTCATCTTTTTTTTTCTTCCTATTGGCCATCAGTAGTACTTCAGCCATTTCAGTGTACTTCTCACTTCTTACACAAGTACGAACTGTAGACAGAGAACTTCTTGGCACAAAGCACAAACAACTGTGTTATGTGATGTTTTTATTCAGAGCATCTGCTATCTGCAGTCTGCGCTTCCTTGCATTTCCACAACGCTGTAAGGACACAGGGCTGATGCAGCCCTTGATAGGGTTGTGTGAAATTACTGCTTGCCTTGGAGAAAAATGAGACTGCCTGTAGATGGTTTATCATGGGTTAACTGTTTGAATTGCATGTTGTGGGCTCACTCAAAGAAGGGAGAAAAGATGCTTATCAAGGTGATGTGTCTTCAGAACATAGCCTGCAAATGTCTCCTACCTGGCAACCTTTTCTCTGGTGTTCTCACCTTCATGATTGTATAGGCAAGGTGAATTTGGCAGCAACTCACTAAGCTTTATACACTACATATGTAGCAAGATGAGAGGAATTACACAACACACAGTTTTAATAGTAAATTAGAATTTAGGGGACCTTTTCCAGGACCTTGGGTAACGGACAGCTAGGATGTGATTGATAAAGGATATCCATAGTAATAAGTATTGCATAAGATAGAGAAGCAAAAACTTGCCTGAATTTTTGGTGGTTCTACTGACTTGCTGTATGCATTTGGATAAAGGACTAAATTGCTGGGTGCCTCATTTTGTCCACCTGTATAATATAGGTAACTGCACTTCTTTTAGTCATAATTTTAGCTTCCTGGCCTTAAAAATTATTATTCTTACAGGGTCATATTATGCTTCCTAAGTGTTTTGGGGGTTTTCATATCTAGGTAAAATTATTTACTTGTTGAATAACAGATTAAAAATTAATTCAAGAGGATAGTAAGCTCTCATAGTCTATTTTCAATCAATTCTCATCTGTTTTCAAATTAGCTATATTTTTTCAAATACTAACAATTATCAGTACAACAGTGAAGTAAATAAGAAGTGACATGTGAAGACACTAAATGGTAATACGTAATTGTTGCATCCTGAATTAACAAAATGATCACAATGTACTAAAATGAGATTTAATATTTTCAAGTGGTCTTTGAACCTCATTCAGTTATTGGAATTTCTTTTAGTATTTTTTCTTCCATTTTCCTTTTCGTTATTGTTTTTAGCATTTGTCAGAGATTAGTAATTTTGTATTCCAGTTTTATAAATTAATTTGTCTTTTAGTGAGATTTAAGTACTTTTGAAGACATCACTCAGAGCATTTGAGAAGAAATTACTGCGTAGTCTGCTATTATTTCTACCTCAGTTGAAGTGCTTGCTGAGTGTAATTCTGAGCTTCTTGACAAAAATTTGCTAGCCGTATACTATTCTCTTTAAATATTGCACATTATTCTATTTCCAGTAATGTTCGTAAGTGCGCAAAATCTTTATCATTGAAAGAATCAAAGAGATACACTTAAGGCATTTTTACCCTAATTCTCCTGGGTCATTTGTGGAACAGCTGAGAACAGATTACAGCTGATGTCCAGTCTCTTTTTTTAACTGATTAACTTTGATTGATACCATCTTCATTACAAACTTTTGCTTTGTAGTAAATACCAGTTGTACTGGAGGGAAGAGTAAAAGAGAACTGATTAGAATACAATGTGCTTATGCCTTTAGCAAGCAGACAGTTGTATGTCAAAGACTTCCTAGAACTTCAAAAAGCGTAATTAACTTTAAATGTAATTTTTTGTGCAATTTGTTGCTTGTTCTTGCGTGTAAAGCTTTGAAGGAAGAAAGCTTTTTCTGTTGATCCTTTGCAATGCACTTAATAAATACCTTGCATATTGTATATTAAACTATCCAGGTATCAGGTAGATAATGGGTGGTATACTGTTTTTAATATGTGGCATTTATTTTAGAGTTTAAAACTGAACACTGAGCTAAAGAGACATAATTATACCGTGATTCATTTTGGAGGAATTGTATCTATTTTGTTTGGTTGAGGGTTTTTTCATCTTGCATTTTTGTTGAGGCTTTTTTGAAACACAAGTTATTTTAGTGAAATTTTGTTCATTTTTTTTTAATTTGTTACAAAATACTGTTAGGCAAATATCTTATGAAAAGATTATCTGTCCTTTGTTTAATTCACATGGCATTTTTGGTATTCTTTGTGAGAGAGCAATGATTTCAAAACACTGAAACAAATTATCATGAATTTTTTCTCAGTTGGTAGTAGTAGATGGTTTTGCATCTCAGTGGATTGCTTGTTGCTGTGTGAGTAATTTCTGACAAACCAGATTTAGTCAAGTAGTGTCAATTTTTTAGACAAATTGTTATGTTACACTGTTTAACCTGTTCTTACACACAGATGTGAGATTTTTTTTTTTTTTCGTTTTCAGTCACCATAGAATTCTTGTGTTTTCTTATATGGAAATTCTACAGTGTACTTAAATATCTGTCTTTACTTGTATCTTTGGGTACTTTGAGTTGTATGTTGTAAATATTTTTCCACATGATGGAAAGTCTACCATTGTTTTAGCAACAGGGCATAGAACAGATGTCTCCATTTACATTTCTAATAAAACTATTAAGTATGTGATTTAAATAAATAATCTTTGTGTTTCTCCCATTTTAGCCCTTCATTCCTGTGAAGGAATTGGAGCAATTTGACTTTGATATAGAAAAAATGCTTGAACCACTGGAGGTTGAAATTCAGCAGGGGGTGAATCTGAAAGAGGAGGACTTCAATAAAAATATGGTAATTTGGTTGAAATGGATGCCTGAGTGAAGTAGGCAGGGAGCTGAAAAAATCTGATTGAAAATTAGAAACTTCCATATTTGTGTTAGGATCTTTAGATAAGACTTGGACAAAATTTTACTGTGCTAATATATTTATAAAATCAAAACTCCCAAGTCAGCATTAAGTAAAAGTTTTAGTGGTAAGTTACCTGTCAGGCTAGAAGAGAAGCATATTTCAACCCTTGTGAAAACACTAAGCAAAACAGGAACGTTATCTACGGATCCAATACTAGAAACAGCAATATTACAGAATAGGGAATGAATATTAAAATCTTTCTAGCAGTATAAAGACCAAGAAGACTCAGAATGATGTATCTAAATGAGCAATATAGTAAAAGAAGACATTCAGTAAAAACAAATGCTAGGAAATGATAATTAAAAGAAATGCTACTTGCTAGTTAGTTCTTCACCAATCTGATTATACCTTTTATTGTAAATAGTTTTTTGTGGCTGTGGTAAGCTTTATTATTCGTGTTTCCCTTTTGGAAGTAGTAAAACTGTTTATGCATATTGGGGGGGGGGAAAGGAAGAGAGAGGAGTAAAATACTGCTGTTCTTTGCTGCTGTTGCCACTATGGTATGTTTTCTCCAAAGTGATTTTCAGAGGGGTGACATGTCTTGGCTGGGCAATAAAAGAGATTTGTCTTTAGGACCCTCTCTTAGTGAGTCCTCAGCAAGATTTAAGTATATATTTCTTTACAAGCAGTATAAAGAATCAATATTCTTTTCCTTTGAAGGAATACTTCAAAGGCAGCTATTTTATATCAATGCTGAATGGAATCTTTACAGGACTTTTTTTCTTTTTTCTTTTTTTTTGTGCAGGAAATGTAAAATTTAAGGCAGTATGTACTGTAAATTCTGGTAACTTCTAAATGAATCAAATTTAATGGGGCAGTTTCCACTACTTGAGCATATTTTGTTCCCTTTCTTAGTGTGGGTGTGGTTCAAGAGATAAACTCCTAGAAGTTTGTGGCATAGATTCAACTCCTATGTAAAAAGTGCTTAGCACTTATCATTTCCCCTGCCAGAATAGCTGTTTTGCACTGTGGTGATACATGAAATGGTCAGGAATTACATGGCCTCCTAGCATACTGGCAAGTTCAGTGGCTCTGACAATGATTTAGAATATTTTCCATATATCTATTCTTTTTGTTTTAAAGTAAAATATGTTTTACTTTTTTGTCTTTAATGTTGTCACCGTGTTATCCTGGATGCTACATAAAATCTGATGTCAAACATCCATAGGTTTTCAAGTGCTGTTTTACTTGTACATGTATTGTAGAAAGCAAGAAAAAGTTATTCGGTCTTCAGTGTAGAATTGTGAGTAGCTGTTAGATTATTACTTTGGCAGAGGAAGTGTAGTTTTATGTGTCTGTATCTCCTAGTACTTAAGTAATAATTAGATTAAAATGCCCATGATATGTGTTGGGGTTTTTTTTTCGAAAATCAGGGTGAAGATGACGAGAGCACGGTGAAAGAATTGCTGCAAAGGGGTGACACGCTTCAAAAGAGAATCACAGATGAGAGAAAGTGGGAGGAAATAAAGATAAAACAACAGCTGTTGCAGACTAAACATAATGCTCTCAAGGTATAGGAGCTACAATTATAAGCACATGCTACTAAAACCATTTATTCTTCATTTCAGGGCATTGTTCTGTTAGATGAATCTTCATTACTATTTAGAGACGAGTAATTTAAAACTATATAACATACATTTTCTTATATACTTCTCCTGATGCTTTGGAAAAGACATTTTAAATCTCCAGCTAAACAAGTACTGTTTTGTCCTCAGTGTTACAACCAGGTGATTGCCAGTTGGACAACAATTATTTATTTGATAATAATTCCTTTTTTAAGAGGTTATGCATAGTTCATGTTTCTCCAACAGCAATCAAGACCTTAGTTAGAATCAGTTCTCACAAACTGGTATTTTCAGTTGTATAACATACATCTGGCAATTAATAAGTTGTTTTATCCTTTAGTAAAAAATTTACATGCTATATTCTTTAGTGGCAAAAGTGGCTCCAGCTTCTTTAGAATAGGGTAGGTGGTAGTACCAGTAGACCTAGCAGCTGAGAGGCTGAAAACCAAAGTCACATATCGAAATTCTGTGTTACTACACTCCTGTAGTATAGTATAGTATCGGTATAACTGTGTGATACTGTTCCTAGGAACATCCACACTGAGACCTATTTGGACAAACTAATAGTCATAATTGGGAGTGTTGTCTTTCCAGGGAAAAAAATAAAAGTGAGGAAAGAAAGAATCTTACAGTTGGAAAGTCACCTTGGTCACCTACATGGAGCCATAGGCTCTGGCTACTGTAGAAGAATTTTTCATCTTATTGGCAAGCAGAATTTTTCTTTCTTTTGGTAAATTTGATTAAGTTGTTCTTGGCTTGGGCAGCATGGCATGGTTATATTTTATTATTATTTATTTTTAAGTAGCATCTTTCCTTTCCTGTGGATTTCATTCTGATTTTACAGTTTTGCAGATCTATTTGAATTCACTAAAAGAATAGCTGGAATATACTCTTGTTTTGTCCATGTTTAAAACAAACTTGAAATCTATTAGGTGTGTCTTTGACTGTTTCAAGTTAAATGCAAGTAATCAATAACTTTTATGGAGGAGAAATAAGAAAAGAGTTTCTAGAACTGTGGTATTGACCAGATCCTTACTGGCCATTTTTATGGAATAGAGTGATTGATTTTCCTTTGGGTGATTCACTTAAGGCACTCAACCTTGCCAAATAAAATTCAAGAATGGTTGAGGCAAATTCATCGGAATATTTTTATATAAAATGTATTAGTAATTTTTGAACTTGCTTCTTAACAAGAAGTTATAGTAATGAAAATATTTTCTGAACTCTGTATGAGCAAAGTTAAGCATTTAAAGCAAATGCAAATGGAGTATATTTAATAATATTTATATAAAATAAAATAGCATTTTTTACCTTCTTGTAAAAGAGAAGTTTTAATACTTTTATAAAGCTGAATTATAAACAGAAGAGATTTTTTATGTAAATGGTATTTAATTTAGAAAAAGGAAACCTGTCTTTGCATACATTTCTGCATTGAAATGATTTTCTTTTGAATAGCTACAGACTTTGCATGCAGGCTAGAATTTCACAGGAGACCACAAAACACAGGAAGCCCACTTATGGCTAGATACTAAGTGGGCTGTGTTTCCATCTGTCCAGTAAGTATTCTGAACAGAAGTGTTCTATATAAAATATACACATTTATGTAAGAGTGTTAACTTCTCTGAATATTGGTGACTGTCTCAGGGGTTTATTCATCATGTGAACAACCCTGAATTAGATAACCTCCTTTAAAAGAAAAAATAATCTGTTAAAATGATGGTAATATGCTTTGTTCAGTTACATATATGCTGTTAAACTGAAGGAAATAAGCTGTGTTGAGATACTTATATACTTGATTTAAATACCAACATTTAATTAAAAAAAAGTGGCTTCATGCATTTTTTTCCCTTCAGTGTGCACACATGCCAATTCATATTTTATAAGCCTTTAATTCATATTCTAATAATGTCTGCACTGTGAACAGGACTTGAGATCTCAAAGAAGAAAAAAGGCTTTAGAGATTTCTCATCAATGGTATCAGTACAAGAGGCAGGCTGATGACCTAATGACATGGCTGGATGACATTGAGAAAAAGTTAGCCAGTCTACCAGACCACAAAGATGAGCAGAAGCTAAAGGTAATGTTGTTTTGGGATGGCAATGGTAGATCTTTTTGAGTGATAGTTGATCAATTTAACAGACAGCAAATACAACAAATATTCCAATAGCTACAGAACATTATCAGTTCAGTTCTTTATTTCTCTTTATAGTAAAACAAACCCCAATTATCTGTGTTTAAATGGACATTTCTTTGTTGTACTATATTTTGTATTTGTTTTTTATACAGAATGTTACATAAATAATTTGAAACACACTAAATAAAATTTTTTGTTGATAATATGGGAAGTGTGTAATGTGTTAAGAAGCATCAAATGTTTTCTAGTAAAAATTGTAATTGATTTTATGTATCTTTGTTCCAGATGAACAAATGAATTACCGATATATGGATGGCCTCTATCTCATGTTAGCACATTCATTTTCATCAGAACATATTCATATGCCACTGTCAAACTCTATAGATTTATGTACATACTGTCAAATGTTTTCCTAGTTTATTTTCCATCGTCTTTCTTTGCTTCATTCTCTGTTAAGTTTCCCACAGAGTGAAACAGGAGTTAAATAATATATTAGAGAGTCAAATAATATATTTGTAAGTTGTCCAAACACTATTTGTCCTGAATATGCTGACCCTTATTGAGAAAATTTCTCAAGTTGTCCATCACAGTGTAATAGCAAGAATCTGGAAGTGGAAAATACTGGCCTTTGCTAACTAGTTTTCAGTGTGTATTAGCTGTTAGTATTTCTACAGCCAATCTCCTAGAAGGTTCTTCAATTTCAGGTTTTGTTTTTTTTAAAATGTAAAATAGGACATGAAATAACTGTGAATTTTAATTGTAACAATAAAATAGAAATGGAATTTCTGACAGAAGTATTTTACTAATTTTAAGTTCATTGATCTAGTTAGCTAACTGTCCTGGGCCCTGTATTGGTTTTGCTCACTAGGAGATTGATGGAGAATTGGAGAAGAAGAAGGAAGATCTGAATGCGGTGCACAGGCAAGCTGAACGCTTGTCTAAGGATGGGGCTGCAAAAGCAGTGGAGCCAACCCTGATACAGCTCAGCAAGCGCTGGCGAGATTTTGAGAGCAAATTTGCTCAGTTTCGAAGACTCAACTATGCACAAATTGTGAGTTGTTACTGGCAAACCCATATGTTTGCAACTGCTACTACTAACAGCATTCTACTAACAATGAGAGCTTCAGGGTCAGTGTCAACTCTTCAGTTATTAATAAGAAAAACCCTATGGTTTGCAAGTGGGGGAATCTTTATATCCTAATAGTATAGTTCTCTGCTTTGGTCTTAAAATTGCCCTTAAGTTAAATCAGCCAATTACAAAAAACTCAGCAATGAAAAATTTGTGTTTATTTTGGTTGCCTCATTACTTTTTCATAACATTTTCCAGTTTAAAAACATCAGTTTGCCATGCATCTATTTTATTCACTGAACATGTAAAACACAAAAATTGTCTTTTTCAAACTACCCATCCCATGCCAATTTTAATTGGTTTTTTTGTTTGTTCATAACATGTACCCAGTTTAGGAAGAGATTAAAAAAAATCTTATGACACTACATATACATGCCCTCTTCTTCAAATGCTTAAATTCTCAAAGGAATTATTGCAAGAAAGTGTACTTATAAATTTGACAGGATGAAAACAATTAATTTTCTGAACCAGCTTTGTGTCTTTGGATTTTGAGTTGTTTAGCTGTATATAAAATGTAATTGTTCTTACTGATTTATACATGCTGCAATAACTGGAGAATTTAAAGGGAAATAAATTGTCACTATTCCAGGTCTATGATCAATATACGTATTGGGTGTTACCCATTTAGAAGGTTACCAGAGATTGCTTTTGCAGTTACATGGCAGTTTTTCCTTGCCGTTCCCACTACTCTGCTCATTGTCTTCAGGGCTTTTGATTTTATACGAAGAAAGATAAGATCTGCTGTCAAGCAAGTTGTTGCATTATGTACTCTTCTGTAATCTTAAAAGTGCTAGTGATAAAAGGTGTTTCAACAAACTATAATGTAATTTATTTATTTTTAAATACACCTAGATTGCAGAGGGAACTTACTGACAGGATGATGAAAATTTATATAGATATAAAATGTTATTTCTAATTGATATATAATCGACTGTGTTTTAAAAAAGAAAAAAGTTCAAAAATCAGCAATAATGTATAACCTTTTGGTCAATACAGTCCTCTTATGTATGGAGTATATTGTGTATTTTTAACTTTTCTACTATTAAGTTACGTAATGTATATATAAAAATAATAATTGGGTTAGCTATGAAGTTAATGGAAACAATCAGAGAAGCATTAACTTTGGTTTGTATGTTATTAAATCTTGTTCCACCTGATTGCTCTCTTCAGATTACTATGGTTTATATTAAACTTGATGGATTTAATCAGTTGCAAATCGTTTATGATGGCACGGAGCTGAAGCAGGCTTCACTTTGTCTTGTAAATAAGTCTTTTTTAAATAACAAATATATTTGTTGTTTTGATAAGAAAATAAGAAATAAGAATGTGTATGCAATTTACATAAAAACATTCTGCTATCTATGTGCTTTTTATGTCACTCACCACCTGCCATGACAGAGGATGAGTATATCCATTATAAAATTATACAAGTAAACCAACAAAACTATATGTTAGCATATTTTTTCTTTAAAATATGTAAAGTAGGTACGTCAGCACGCGTGCTTTTGAATTGGTCAAAGGAATGCAGTCATTGACCTTTTAAAGCCATGTAACCATTACATGTATTTTTATTATTAAAATATGTTATTTATATAATGTTTCTATCCTTGTAATGGTTAAATTTTTAAATATTCTCAAATATTTCATGCAAAAAGGCTACTTATTAGTATTTATCTGGGGGATGAGTTCATTCTTCAATGAATTTTAGATGTGTACAGGAAAATTACTGTATCCTTCTTGTTTCTCATGGAAAATATCTTGCTCTGTTGACAATGACCAAAGTGATATTCATATGAAATAGTTTAGAATTTTTACAAAAGCTACTGAAACTGGTGAGAGGCAGTGTATTTTCATGGCTCAAATATAAGTGAGAAGTACAACTGCCTCATTATTGTTTTGGCTTTGCTGAATCAGTGAAACAAAGTGAATTTTTCTTGAGTCCTTGTTTTTTTTTAATACAGCCAAAGTACCTACCTCACAGGGATGTTGTGAGGATTAATTAATTGTTTGTGCAAGCAATAAATACACTACAAACACAATAAATAAAATTTAAAATACTATAGAAAAGTGAAAATGCAGAGTTCACTTGAACACATACATATAACAGCAAAAAGAACTTTCACCGAGATTGTTAACTGCCAACTGAATAAAATCATTTTAAAAATACAAAAAGGAATTTATTTTTTAAGAAAAAAGAAATAGAGAACTGCTGCATTTTTTTAATTTGTATTTGATGATGGATTCAATAACAGTCATATCTAACAATTGAAAATTGTTACTATAAATCAGTGAGGATTTAGGTGTATTGTATATCTTGCAATTCATTATGATGCATTGAATAAACATAGCAAGACTGCATTGAAGATAACCTTTAATTATGTGGCTTAATGACAAATTTGCATTTCTTACGTTTGTTGGAGCGAATATATTTCTGATATCAAAGTGTGAAATTAGAATGATCATACTCCTCTGGATTTTACTTTTCCCCAATATTTGTTGGGGAGACCTGTTGGAAGCATATAGGAGCCATAACCATATGAGAATTGATTCTCTCAAGCATGGTAGATTTTCATAAAATTCTTATTATCTCAAAAATATGTAGCAGTAAATATCCAGCAACAAGTTGACAAATATATATGGGTGTGTATTTATAAAAAGAATTTTCTGACACAGCTTTTGATTATAAGGTATGATGTAGTTATATTAGCTCAAACACTACATGTTGTCTTTAATGCCAGTTTTGAGACATTATCCAATTTGCTGTAGTGGTCATCTCTTTATGTGAAAATTGCCAGAGAGTAATGTGTGACATTCTATAGAGAAAAGGTAGGTTTATTGCAATAACAGGTTAAACATGGTACACAAATACATAAACGCAACTGTGCAAAACCTAAAATGACCCTGAGTGGGAAAAAGTTTTTGGAGTTCATGTTTTCTTACAACTTTCTTCTCCCATCCAGTGTCTTTATTCATAAGCGGCAAAATAAACAGTGGGCAGAAAACTTAGTTTTTCAGTCAGGTAGATTTTTGATTCCTGTCTTAAGAAAAGTTTAGGGTTCTACTTAATTTCTGCTAAAAATTTCCATTTGAAATCAGTCGGTAGAAACGTCAGTTGTGAAATCTGAATAATGTTTTAAAAAGTCGAATATTTTATCATCATGTTTTAAAATTATGATTAACCACAAAATCACACTGAAGTTCATGGAAGCTTAAGATACTCTTAAAAAAACAAGCCATTGAAGTTTAATCCTAGGGCAGTATGCAATTTTTTCATGTTAAAATTACATGTTTGCTTTTAAAAAATTAATTTCGGTAGAAATTATAATATTAGAGAGGTGAAGGGGCATTTACTTCTAGATCATTTCTGCAGAATCTAAAATTATTAAGCCTTGGCGGTTGCACGGTATTTTCAGAAAAGTTATCAATCCGCTTTACTGCAGCCTAAACCTAAATCTTCCAGTTACTATTTTTCTGCAACAGTTTATGCCACTGTTCCAGGGTGATGAAAATAGTTATCTGTCGCAGAGAAAAAGCTAGATTCAGATAGTTTAATTGAAATCAGAATGAAAATCAGCTATTGATATATTGATTACATTGAATTCAATTGTCTTTAGTTAATGCCTCTTTTATAGTTTTGGGGTTTTTTTTCCGTGCTTTCATCTCAGCAGTCTATGAGCATGTTTATGTCATGGCTCAGTTTAGATTTTACTGAGCTGACTGAAATTACTCTGTCTGTAGAGAGTACTGAAGGCCTTTACCATGAGAAAACATTTTCTAGATGAACACAGGTGCAGAACCTAGACTATAAATTCTTATTTCATATGTCCTATTACCATATTTTATCAAGCTATCCAACATTCTTTCTGCGGTTGCATATGGTGTTTTTTTTCTTTTTCTCTCTTGGATGAACTATGCATGCTGTAAATAGTAAGCCAGAGTATATTTAGGAGAAGAAGAATATTGTTCTTGCAACCTATTAACAGCTGTCAAATTTTGGTACCTATTGAAGTATATACAAGCAAAAAAATAGACTTACCTAAGTCATTTCAGTAATTTCATTTGTGACACACACAAATGTTCTATTGAAATTTATGGTCATTTTACTTCTGAGATATTTGGGTCTGGATTTTGGCCACACTGGGAAAAATATTAAAGTTGATCAAATGACAAACATCAGGAGAGACTGTCTTTTTTATACCAATTAGACTATGTGTTGAACAAGAATGAATAAGGACAATAGCTGTACAAAACATATTTATTTCTAAAAGGTAAGTGGTTTAGTCTGAGCAGTTCAATAATTATCTGCAATGCGAGTACAATAACAGTACCCTTAGTACTTACTATGAATTAAGTATCATAAGCTTCATTTTTCCAAATAAAAGACATTATTCTGTAAAACATTCAGAAATTCAAAATATCTGTCTCCTAACTGAATGACCACGTCAGGTGAGAGAGTATGTGATCAACTTCTGGAACCAGATTAAGGACTGATCAAGTTTACATCTGAAACTCAAGAGTTTGATCAAGTTCAGTCTATTAAGGACATCTTGCAGTTCTCAGTTAATATTTCCCTGTGGAGCTCTGCTTCATTAATTTTTTTTTAACTCTTAAAATATGTTTATAAAGATGTTTTCTAAAATATAAATTGAAAATTAATTGAAATAAATGTCACAGATAAACACAGGACTTGGTGGGCTAATTATCTGTCTGTATCTAAATAACGCTGGATACTTCGGTGGTAATGTGCTACCATTGTTTTTGAGTGTTGATTTCCACAGTTTTCACAACCAGCAGCATTGGAATGAAGTGGTTTTCTTCTGTTATCCTTGCTTAAATGTTTCTTGGGGTATGTAAACAAGTAGTGGTTGTCAAGAAGAAGGAGAAAACTAATTCTTTACTACTTCTGTAATGAGTGGGAGAGAGGATGAGTAAGAGAGAAAAGGCATTAGAAAAGCAAAATAAGAAAATAGCTGCTGGGCAAAAGAGAACTATACAGTGATGGATTAGTATCTGTTTCACCTGTGTGCTTTGGGTCTGTTAAAGACAGGGCAGAGGTGATCCTCTAACACCATTTAACTTTTCTGACATTTACAGTGGCAGCTTTTTAAACAAATAGCTTTACACAGCACAGCTGAAGACTGGGCTTTTTTGACTGTGGTCTGCAAAAAGGGTGAAGATGAATGAGAATCACAGCTGAATGTTTACAGCTATTTTCTATCATCCATCCACCTGAAATTGCTATTAGGTTTTTTTTTTTTCTGAATAATAAATTTCAAATACTTTTATGTCTAATTTAAGAGAAGAAAGGTATGGGAAGTACACTGAAGATGGATACTGTCTTTGATATAGCCAAAGAACTAGTTTTATAGATGCATTTTAAAATGTGCTTTACCTTTTCAGTGTCCAAAGTGAATGCATACAGTGTTCTGGTAGTTTAAGTGAAGAGCATCTATAGCCTTCTTTTATAAAAATAGACCAGTTTACTACAGTATTTTATTTCTTCTAAAGTGTATTTGTCTTCTCATATTTCCTTATTAATTCTGTACAGTATTCACTATCATCACTGCAAACCTATAGTATTTTAATGGAGTGAAGTAAAAAAATCCTGTCTTGTAGGTGACAGAACTTTACAGAAAAGGTTTTTCTCTGCCATTTGTCATTATCTGTTATAAAATTTAGTGACCTAAATTACATTCTCTAGTTTAAAAGTAAAACTCAACATCTTTACATTAACACATAGAAATGAAAAGTCTTGCTGCAACTAAGAGCGAGGCTGGTTTAGGATGCTGTCTTTAAATTATATGAAGCGGTTATAAGAATGTAGTCTTAGCCATGCCACAGGCTTTTCTTACTGTTTTCCCTGTGGTTCAGAAGGAAACAAGATCAACAGCCTTTGTTTAAAGAATCATGTGCTACGTAGCACAGTTGTCTCCTTTCAATTTTCTTTGGACAAAATTGAGCATTATACTAGTATAGTGTTTTCTTCCTTATAATTATATAGCTGTTTGGCAAACAAGGCAGCTAATTACCATCTGATTTTCTCTGATATAGTATATGATAATTTATTAACATAATCAATTACATTATGAGGAATTTGGTGTCAAAATTACTTGGCTATTATATTGAATTAAATAATAAGCCAAAAGACCTGCTGTGGAGTGATGTGGCCCAAAGTGATAATATCTGGTGAAGAGATAATGTTCATCTCCTGTCTATAATTCAGGATGTCAGCATCACTTACGGGGTTTCTTGTTTTGGTTTGGGGTTTTTTTTGGTGGTGTTTTTTTTTTTTTTTGCATGGGTGCATCCAAGTATATGCTCATAAAGGTGCAGAAGGGAGTAAATTTGGATAGGTACAGTGCAAGTACTGAATATGTATGTATAATTAGTTTTCAAAACTGCTGGATTGACAGTGATTTCATTCACATTATTAAAAAAAAAAATCTGTGTCTTGAAGTAACAAAATCAGCCTAAGCGACAAACCTTATTATTATTCTGTATGATTGCATCTCTATAAATGTAGGTTAAGGTTATAGTAAGAAATAAAAATGTAAAATAATTAGGTAATTTCTTTTATCATTTCTGGAAGGTGTCAATGTTTAAGGTTTAGGACCTTGCTCTTTGAAGCTGTTAGCATTCAACACTAATGTGGTATTTTAATGGTATTTTTAGATGATTTTCCAAATTATCTCAATAAACAGCTAACAGATGTAGTTTGCATAAATATCTGGGAAGCATCACAAATTGCCAGTCAATTTCAGAATAGGTTAGTCAATTTGTACATCAGTAGACTGTACTCTAACATATCTGTGCTTTATTTAACGTTAATTGATTCCTTGGTGATCAGTCAGTAGAGTTACACATATTATTATTCAGGACAGCCCTAAAGGTTCATGCATAAATGCTGACTAAGATTAGAGCTCTTCTGTAGTCGTAATAAATCAGCCATTAAATAATTTGACATTGACCAAAGCCTGTTCCTAGGAAGGCTGCCTTCTACCATATCGTGTAGAAGCTCGTTCTGCCACTATATACGCTGTTTTTTCTCTATAGCTTACCACTGTCCAAGAAACACAATTTTGAAATTATATTTTGAGTAAAAAATCATTTGAAATTCCTTCCATTTTTTGGGGTATTTCCTGCTATGCAGGCAAATTTGAGTACGTAATGCTGGTTTCACAGAATCAATAGAGATTGTCACAATTGGACATCTTGATTACAAGAATATAGGGCTGTGTAGAAGAGTTTAATCTTCTAAAGTGTCAACTAGATACTTCCTGAGGTATGACATTTCCTTTATAATGTCTGTATGTATTTTTTCAGCTGTGAAAAATATTACAAGGTGAATACAAGAAATAGTTAACAACTCTATGGATTTATGTATTCTGTAGTTTAGCATACAAAAACTTTCAAATACATTTAGTCTACAGGAAGGTAACATGCATAAATCAATTACAAAAGTGTTTCTCAGGTAAGCCCTTATAAAATTCTAGATAACATTTTTAAATATCTGTTGAAAACCAGACTAGAATCTAGATTCTGCAATGTGTTCTGATTTTTTTCATTCTTAAATGTAACATGGATACCTAGGTATTTGCTTATTTACTGATTTCTAATACTGAGAATGGTTATCTCTTTTGACTCACTGGTAGTTAAAGGCTTACCTTCCCCTTAAAATGCTAACGACTATACATGGCCTGAGCAGTGTTTGTTAAATAGTTATGAGGTATCATCTTTAATTTTTTTAATAATTCCTTACGTAATGTTGCAATTATCTGTTTAAAGTTACATGATGGAGACATACAGATTTCCTTTTACTTGTCAGCTTTGAACTGCTGCAGTTATTAAAATTGAGATATGCCATCTTTGTCAGAAGTAATTAGCATATATGCATAATTTCTTTAAAACAAGAGACGTTTTTTAAATCTCAGTAGTTCCAATTAGTCAATTGTGCCATAATGATATTAGATTTTGTTTTTCTTCAAGACATGGTAACATGGCAGCTGTGGCATGAGATACACAGTGCTCCATTTTTTTCAATTTTCTGAAAGACCTCGCTTAATATCACACACACTGAACTGTATGGGGGTCTTATATCTTAGTCTCATAATACCTGAAATGTGGTTTTTTTTTTTTCTCTTTGCTAACAAATAGATACCAATGGAAGTTGTCAGGGTTAAAAGTTAGCAGCAGAACTGCTAGAATTTCCAATTTGTGCTGGTTGTGTTAGTCTCTTATTTCCATGAGTGCTAGCAGGTCTTTAGTAAGCAGCAATGGGTAAGTTTTCAAAATTCATTATGCAGCAGTGCCTCAGCCTGAGGATAGTCCATATCTGAAGGCAATTATCTAAGCCAGAATAAAACAAAAGCACTGTTAAGCAACTGAAAAAGGGATTGCCAAAGCTGTTTTACCACTTGACTGAGTGCATTTGACACCTTGGAGGGCTCTAAAGGCATGAGGGTGTGTGGAACACAGAGGATTGGCTGCAGCACCAAAATGCTTTGTCATAGTTTTTAAACTATATATTTTCCTCCTGGGGAAAAAAAGCAAGAAAGAAAGGACAAAAAAGAAGCCAAAGCTACAACTATAAATACAACCAACATAATGACAAGTTATTCTGGGTTTAATGTTTAAAATCAATTGTTATAGCTTTTGTCTGTAACTTTTTTTTTTCTCATCTAAATGTGCAAATAATGCACTCAAAGAAAAAAATAGAAAAATTGGGGGTGGAATATGTAGTCATCCGAGTCTTTGAGCCAAGCAACCACAAGTATCTATCCAATCCACCATACAGAACTCATCAGTGTGTAGCATGACTATCTGAGTTTTTGGGAGATGTCCCATAATTTAAGCCTAAAAGTACAGGGAACAGTTCTTTCTTACGGAGAAAACCTTTGCATTTCAATCAAGTTATGAAGGTCAAAAATAGGACAGTGGAAGTAAGTTCACACTGGTTAATGCCTGTTGATTTATGGTTTTCAAAATCAAAGCCTGCAATTTTCTTTTGCTATTCCTAGAATGTAAAATTTACTGAAATATTTTCTAATTAATGCTATGATTAACAATAGTTTCATTTGAACTGGCTTTATTTAATTTTATGCATAGATAGATAAATTCTTTTTATCATAGAATAAAAACTGTTAATGCAGTATTTCTCAGCTAGTAAGGTATGCCCTAGCAGTGAAGTGTTATGAAGACTTTATAAAGCACTCTCTATCCAAAAACAGTGCTGAAAATAATAATGCATTTTTACAGTTTCAATTTTTATGTAAGTTGCTGATAAAGTCAGATACAAGCATTAAAATACATGTTTTAAGTACTGCAACATGCAGGCTTTTGTGGACTGCAATCATAAATGAGTAGAAAAATCACATACGTGAGAAAATATTTACATTCTTACTTGAAAATATGATTAAAAAATATTATTTTAAATATATTTTAATACTGCCTAGTGCCTTTTAAGACCTTGTCTTCATGGAATTATGTAAGCATTTTATAAATTTTTAATCCTGTAATAAGGGTTCAGGTCTCTCTACTTGAAAGCGATGCTTCTTTTTGTATTGACACATAACCTGTTTGTGATTGACTAGGGCCATCTAATCTTATAACAAAAATTCCATGTTCTTGGTATAATTTTGATCTACTTTCTGCATATATACACACTTACAGGTAAGATGTACTAGCAATACTGAGGACACAGAATTTATTTTTCTGAATCTTAGCTGACATCACCACTCACAGTTGGTGTAGGAAGGGGTGAATAAAAACTTAAATGCATAAACATGTATTTGAAAGCGATTTTATTGATCTCTGACAGCATTTGAATCATACTTTTATGGTTTTGATTCTTTATTTGAAGTATTTATGCTAACCGTGGGCTAGGAAATGTCATGTAGTGTACAGTTTTCTCTAGAACACAATAAACTCTTCCAAAGTTAATTGGACTTTTTGAGGCATGACTGCCTTTGTCCAGAAGGTGTCTGCTGTCTGCTTCTGGCTTTTTGTATGTGTAGCACACCTATGTTTATTCCTCAGAGATGATTGACTGTTTACACTCTTATGTATCTTACAGCCACTTGTAAAGAATACTTTCTCAAGCATTAGTTCACTTCAGGAGGAGGCACATGTTTTTTTTTCCTGAACTTCTCATCAGGATGCCTGTTAGGAGCGGCATCATGGTACAGTAGTGCTGATTGGTACAGTAGTGCTGATAGGTGTGTTTTGCTGCTTTCCTCCCCCCACGTATTCTGTTTGGGTGAAGTTAGTAACTCAGAAGCACAGCACACTACGGCTGCTGTGAGCTTGGACACCGATAGCGAGAAGGGATCAAAACCAGAACAGTTGCCAAGGCCTAACACAAAAACGTTGGAGGCTTTCTGGGTGTAAACTGTTCAACAGCAAAAGTGATGTGGGGATTGCTCCCTCTGCAGAAAGAGGAAAGGAAATGGGTACACTGAGATGGGTGAAATGTACTTTAACGCAAAGTTTTCCAGTGGTAAAAGAAAAGCTAGTTAGCTCTGCTGCCACCAGGTAATACTGTTCTAGATGTAGGGAGTAAGCATAACAAATACTTCTTCAGGGGAGGATGCTTGATTTTGAGGGAGAAACCTAAACCTGCATTATTCCTGTAGTTCTTTTTTTTGCTGTTTTTTTTTATTTGTTTGGTTTTGTTTGTTTAGTTTGTCTGGTTTTTGCTTATTGGCCTTCTCTGTAAGGGCCAGTTCATGGATGTATTTCTTGTCTTTGTGTTGCACCTGGTAGGATGTGGTAGCTGTCAATAAAATCAGTTTCTTACATGTAGATAGAGTCATATTTATGGGAAGACCATATCCCTTAATTAAAAATATGTGATGATGGGGAAGAAAATTTAATTTACTATTCTAGTGATGATAGTGTTTGGTGAAAAGCATTGCATGAAATGTTAAGCCTTGCCTAAAAGAAGTTGTTTTATCAGAGACTAGAAATAATTTTTACATCAGTATATCACTGACAATCAAGTAAAAATACAAAATAAACTAATATAAATAAAAATGTATTTTGCAGAAATAACAATATGGGAAGTGGCCATTTACCACCAGCATTTCCCCATCATTCTTAACAGTTTATTTGTATTATGAATTATTTTAAAATATTACTTGGCTTTGAGTATTTTCAAGTAACTGTCTAATGTATTCTGCCAATTTGTCACATTTGACTTATTCAAAGCCATTCTTAAACGATTATCTAAAACTTTAAATTCCATTTTCTTATTTAATTTTTTAATTCTTATAAAATGTTAACCTACCTTACTTCTGATAAACCATTTTGGCATTAGCGATGACATACATCCTTACTGAATGAATATTATTTTTAATAGCAGTTATTCCCAACTGCTACAGTCTCCTTTCCTTTTAAAGTTTTTTCTTATTACAGTGTTAGTATATGTTTCAGTTTCAGCTATACACTTCCAGTAAAGACACTTGTCCAAAATATAGGGAAGGACTCTGTCTGTTGTATCTTCTATAGTAAGGCAATTCCAGCAAACACAGACACAAGGCAAAAATTTTTCCAAATCTTTGCTGATTAAAATTGTCAGTTCTGGATACACCTCCTTCCATTCCTTAGTGCAAGATGACAGCTTTTGCCTTTATTTCCGTTATACTCCTGTCAATGAGGGAAAGATAGGAAATGAACACCTATTGAAAAACCGACTGAAGTCAAAGAAATTTAATCCTTGATTTCTAAATTTGTATCAAATTTCGAAGTCTTTTATTTAAATAGTATTTAGAAACTAGTGAATTTGGTTTGTTACTTTTTTTTTAAATTAGGTATTAAATAATGATGCCAAATAGAAGGGCATGTTCTGGTAAGCCTCTACTTTCAAATATCAATCCATTTATTTATCTGGTTGTAGTTTAACTAACAATATAAACGTTAATGGTTTGCTTGAACTAGAAACCTCCCGACTCACGTTTTCTGTAGAACTATGCTGGTAATTGTCCAGCTGTAAGAAATATGAATGTAAAGTTTTCTGTAAAGGGCAGGATAAATATATGGTTGCATACATCTCATTAACATTGATGGGAGTTAAATATTACACATGTTTTGAGGGATTACTGAACAGTATATGTCATACAAGATTCACTCCTGTCTTCAGATTTTAACTATTTTTGCCTTGAAGAGTGCTTTTATGTGAGTTCTTTGTAGCCGTGATTGAAAGATACCCAGTTTTGGCACTACTATAAATAATTAAGCACGATATCCACAAAGTGCTCACACATCAGATTTCTGTTTGGCTATTTTGTGGTTTCAGGAATTATTTAGAGCAAGAAGGCACAGATTTGATTCTATATATACACATATACATGTATGTATGTACATGTATGTGTACATATGTACATAGTTATTAGCCTAAATTTGGGTTGAAAAATAGATTAAATTAATACAATTATAGAAACTATTTTGTGTGTCACTTTACATATTCATGTGACCTCCTTTTGAGTGAATAACCTCACACACCTAGTATACTCTTTTCATTACTGTGAATATAATTATTCTGTCTTCTCAGTCAAAAAAAGAAAAATACAATTATAGTTAAAATGTTCCTCATGTGGGTCTAAAGTTCTTTGCTACAAGTAGAAGTGTCACAGTGTAGTCCCGAGGAATGACAATATATTGCTGTGTGCCTCAGTGACCTGTTGAGAATCTCCCATTTTCTAACCAACCGGGACAGCATTTTCTTTAGGTTTACTGGGGTAAACTGTTATTTTTGCAGAGCGTGTGATTCATGAAACATTTGAGGGGGAAACGCAATTTTTAAAAACCAATTTATTTTAAATAATAAAAATTATAGCAGTGACATGGTAATTAGAGAGGTTTCAGTGTTAGCAGATGTACTGAGAAAGTCATTTAGGGAGAAAAGTATAAGCAAAGCAATTACATTTGCATAAGAAATACAGCAGAGTAACACAAGTCTACAGATAACTTTATGGGCTTTATATGTGATATGCATACATCTTCTAGAGTGTGTGCATGCATATTTTAAGACTAAAGAAAACTGAAAAGCCAGATGACTCAGCCCAGTAACTGAGGAGAGAAACATGTCATGAAAGGATGGATAGGGCAGATAAATTAAAATGAGACACTTTGCTGAGGTAGTATGTGCCAGGTAGTGTTTATATTTGTGTTCTTTTACATACTGTGTAGCTAACTAATGATATTGTTTTCTTCAGGACCATTTATCCATTGTCTTTCACATATATGGCTCTAAAATCTGTGATTATCTCTATTAGCACTGAAGCATCTAAATAATATGATTTTTGAAAGAAAGTTTACCAGCAGTTGCTTGTAAAAGTTCTTTGAGATCCTCAGCAAGTAAAGTTTATATTTTTTGAGAAGATGGACATCAAACACAATGGATCTTGGTCCCACACTGGGAATCCTATGTGATGTGACAAAACAAATAAATAATAACTTATGCTTTCAAAATTGCAAATAATTTATATCTTTTAAATTTTGCCTTTTCTAATGGAGGTGCAGATTATCATGTATTTGGAGTTTAGTTAAAAGAACCAGTCACAGTTCTCCCTGCTCCAAAGCACACTTTTGATACTACTTTTTATCTGTGATCCATAAACACATCAAATCAGAAACATAGAGAATTTGTAGAAAAAGTTACTATTTTGTCACTTTATATGTCAGTATCTTTCCAAATGCTATAGATAAATATCTATTTTCTTGGAACCAAAACATTCTGGGATTTCTTTACATTTGATGTATGCATATGTTTTCATAATAGGGTATCTATTTCATATTTGTCCAGATTAAAAAAAAAAAAAAAACACAAAAAATTAATTTCCTGAAAAGTGTGGTGCTGAGATTTCGTTTAGAAAGATGAATGCATTAAAGACCTTTCAAATGATGAAATTCCGAATTGTACTTTCTAGTTTAAAGAGGTTTTAGTATAGTGTTGAAAATGCTGAGTTGACCTAGTTCTTGTGTTGCATATTATTTAAGAAATTGTGTCTGTTACACAGGTCATTATTTTACCTGACACCCTGAAATGATTTAGTGTTTTAAGCCTGGCATGCATGGAATCATGCATGGAATTTCTATAATGAAGGACAGATTCTTACAGAGGTCTGACGTTTTGAAATGAGAGTGCTAGCACTAAGATCTCAGTAATGCCATAATCTGAGTACTCTTGCATTTCCTATACTCATTTCTGTGGAGAGTAGGAGAAGAAAAATTTGTACATTTTTGCATGGATTAGTTGTAGTACCTGCCATTTCAAACAGACTAGTGGAGTGTGAGTGATCTATGGCAGAAACCTCAAATATTTCCTGCATTTGTCCTTAGAAATTATTTTTAATTGTTTCCAGGTTGTGAAATGGAAATTGCGTTAAGTTAGAAGTTTGTGTAGCGTTAAGAAACTAAAGGAAGCATTCTGTTGTATATCTATACTAGCAAACAGTTCCTGAAGATACAACTTTTGTGGTGACTGAAACTATGACTGTGGAAACCACTCATGTGCCTTCTACATACCTGGCAGAGATCCTTCACCTTCTGCAAGCCTTGTCTGAAGTAGAAGAGCGCCTTAATTCTCCTGTTCTGCAGGCTAAAGATTGTGAGGATCTCTTCAAACAAGAAGAGTGTCTCAAGGTAAGATAGAAAGCTTTTCTTAGAGCGATTGGTTTCCGTTATTTTGGGTCTTCTGTATACTGGCAGCCTGCGCTCACTCTCAGAGACATCTGTTTTATAAGTGCTCAGCCTCTCTCTATGATGTGTCCACATATGGATGTTTGTATATGAAGGCACATGGGTGCAAAATATGAGAGCACTTCATTTGTTTTTATCAATTTCACCTGTATTTGGAAGACAAGAGCATTAGGGTATCTGCAAAGTCCTTGGATGGGAGAGAAAGGATGGAGGCAGTTACATATTTAAACATGTGCATTTGGGGTTAAAGTTTTGTTTGTGTGTTTGTAATTTGAAGTAATTAGTAAGTAACCCTATCCACGTCCAATCTTGACAGCTTTATTTTAGTGTTTGATTTAAAAATATTTTTTATTAAAACAGCAACAAAACCAAGTAAAATTTAGCTGTTCCGTTCCGTGCCAGGCCCAAAAATCTTGAAGTCTGATTGGGGCTGTATGCTGTGCAATTTTATTACAGTTTAATTAGCTACACAGAAAATACTCTCCAGTAGGTAGATAATGTAGTTAAGAAAAAGCTAATTCAGTATTATTGATACGACTTTAAATGTTACTGTCTGGTTTCTTCATTGCTTGCAACAGTGAAATCCTTTGAAACTGGTAGAATTTTTTCAACATAGAATTGACATAAGGAGAGAATAAGATTAAAGTTGTAAGCCTAAACATATGAATGAGTTATCAGCTTTTGCAGAATAGCATTTGTGCGAGTAAAGCCTTGTAGATAATCATGCCCTAAGTTCTGTATATAATTACAGCAATTTCAAATTGTCATCCAGCATGAAGAGACCACATTTCCATTTTTTTGTGATTATTCTGGGGGACAAAAGGTTTTAAACAAAAGGAAAAGTTAGCCTGAAGAGGCTGGAGTTTGCCTACAGTCCGCTATAAGAAAGAAGCTTAGAGGGAGAATCAGGGCAAGAGCTCTGGCTAGGTGCTTTGAATTGTCCTCTGTAGGAGCCCATTTATCTCTTTCCACAACAGAGGAAATGTAATAAAACCACATCCATATGCTGTTCTTAGCTTCTATAAAATCACATCTGTTTATAATTCTTATATATGCATAGATCTTACACATTTTCGGCGTCTCTGTGTATATATATGCACACACATATAGATATTCTTATTAGCTTTTGAAAATTAGGGTGTTTCGAGTTTCCTAGCAAGGCAGTATAGTATGTGTAGTGAAGCAGAACAGTGAAACATTGGAGTAAAGGAAGCATGTAACTGATAATAGGACTGTGTGAAATAACAGTAGGCCGTTCCTTTTACCACTTCTGATTTAGTGCTGGTAGATTAAAGTGGTTCTGAGCATTGAAGCATACAACATGCCAATGTTATTGTCATTCCTCATTTTAAACAATCGCTTTTGATAGAATGACTCTTCTGCACAAAAAAAGTCATAGACCACGTAAATCATGGTTAATGAGTTACCACTTGGTCCTTGTCTATGAACTTATGTTCATTATTAGATTGGATGGAAAAACAGTGACCTACCTCAAGCAGTTTACTGGCAGCTGACTTCCTTTTAGTGCTTCTTAATGCTTTACATTTGGGCTATCTTTATCTGATTTATATCCATAACCAATCTGTTGTTCACCCACATATA
>Ga0181612_155478_pt1 | contig 39898 bp, 32 predicted proteins | sample HoacroProtozoa21_FD_119630 | JGI IMG/M metagenome (GOLD analysis project Ga0181612, IMG submission 119630) | Hoatzin crop microbial communities from Cojedes, Venezuel. Combined Assembly of Gp0051906, Gp0051904, Gp0051908
GAAACCCCAGCAAAACCACACTGTCTGCCGGAAAAATAACCGCGCTGCCTCTGCTCCCCTCTCCGAACTGCTTAGCAATGCTCAGCGTTTGCCAGCTGCCTCTGACTCCCCCTCTAGATAAAGCTGCAGCATAATGAGACGAAGAAGGAGCGAGCCACTTGCCTAAAGACACCTCTTCTTTCCTCCCCTTCTCGCCATGCAAGGAGAGGGGAGCTCAGAGGCGCCTGCGCTGCCCCAGAGCCTTTCGCTTAAGCAGCGTGCAGCAAACACTGTGCAGCCCTCCCAAGGATTTCAGCTCATTTTCCCCAAGGCTGGTGTAGCATTAAGTTCTTATATCTGAAAGCAGCCTTTCAAATTGCTGCCTGGTGTGTTACATAAATCCTTACCAGGATCCTTAGAGACTGCAAGCAATTACACTAGGTGCTGAGGAAGCAAGTGAGAGCTCAAAGAAAGGTTAAAAGAAGAAGGAGAAAAAAAAGAGAAACAACAAAAATCCCAGCCCTGGTAGCAGCTTGGAGTGGGAGGGAAGCCCACATGCTCAAGACAAGGCTACGTGACTTGTGTGGAAATCGCTACATTTTGGCCCATTCCAGCCAGGGCCTGAGGGAATTTCACCCATCTCTTAGCCGCGATACTGTTTGGTGAAGGTCTGGGACATGCATTTAGGCCCTAAAACAGGAGAAGCAGTTGTCAGCAGAGCCCAGAGTGTCTGTAGATGGTTCCTAGAATGATGGTTCCATGCTTGTGTAGGCATTACCTGGATGCTCTCCAGTCACAGACATTTCTCTCTGTGTAGAGCTCCCCATCTCCTCCACCCACTTACCAGCACATGCACGGGTGCTCTGGGAAGTGCTGTTCACACCATCTCACCTTGCTCTTCAGCAATAAATGGCAAACGGCTCAAGTGTGTTTCCTTACAGCCAGCAGAAAGTCTGAGAGGTTTCTCTGGAGAGCAGTTCAAAGTTGAGACTGGCCTGCTCTGGGCACGTGTTGGAGCCCTTCCAAGAACCGTCTGCAGCCCGAGATCATGTGAGGAAGTGGGACCCAGAGGCTGAGTTGAGAGACCTGAAATTCCCCGGCGCAGGTCCGTAGTGCGGAGATTACTTCTCCAGTCGTAGGCTGAGGGTCCCTTGTGCTCTGGGCAGGGTCTTCAGCTCTGCCAACACAGCAACTCTGTGGACTCTGCGTTGGGTCTGGCTCAGTCGGAGCCAACGTGGGACTCCCTCCTGTGCCTTAAAATCAGCTGCAAATGTAAGCTGTTACCTTCCTTGTCTTCCCATTTCCCCTCAGGGCAATAATCTCCATTAGCGAATGTCTCCAAAGTGCTTCCAGATTAGCGTGTAGAGCCTGATGTCTCAAAAGCTTCCCCCGCACTTGATGCAGAAGTGCTGTTTTCCCAGAGCTGCCCTGTGCCTAATGCAGGCAACGTGAAGCAAGCCTGCTTTCCCTGATGTTTTGCTCTCCATTAGTCCCATAATGTTGTTATCCTTCACAGCCTGACAGCTCTAGTGCCTGGCCGATAGGTAACTTTTGGGGGAAGGGAGGGGTAGGGTTGAAGTGAATACATCAAATAGATTTAACAGGGCTGCCTGAATTCATGGTGCTCATAACACATGCGTTTCCCTAATAGACATAGGCATGGATTTAACTGTCAGGAAATTGCATTAAGAAAATGGATAGCAGATCCTGGAGATATGTGAGCTCTGGGTGGAGAAGGAGGTTTAATCCAGGTACGCTGTTCTGGCAAATGTGCCACTGACTGGTTGGAGGATCCAATGATAACTATTGTTCTGAGCTATTCCCTGGTGGCAAGGCAGGTCCTGATAACCTGCCTTTATCAGAAGCAAAAGCAAAGCGCAGGGAAGCTGGAACAGTAAGTCGGTCATGAGAAGGGAGCCCACGTGGTAACCCACTGAACTGCTCAGGTGAGCCTGCCGTATGGCAGTGGGCTCTGAGCCATGCTTGGGAAGGGAGCACTGTCAGTCTGCGGGCAACTGAATTAGCAAAACGTCCAGACTCCTTCAGGAGGGGTGCCAGGGAGCCGCAAGACCAGTGGGTGATGCACAGCCACCAGTCAGTCCAGAGGGGGTGGCTGCTGCTCCCCGAAGCAGCCCACCGAGCAGCACTGGTGAGGACTGGAGCAGCGCTTTGTTCTCTCTGCAGGCTGAAACATCGCTCAGCTGGGCAAAAAACCTGTCTCGGGGCCTTCAGGTCACAGCCCAGACTCGAGCTGTGTCCCTAGGTCCAGCAGCACTGGGCTAAGGACCCTCACTTCCTCAATACTTTATTTTTTTCCCATTTGACATCAGTCTCTTTCCCTGTTTCTTTCCGAGGTGGGTGTAGTCTGCTGAACTGCCTTACTCCCCCTCAGCACGAGGTGACAGAGACAAGGAGCTGAAGAGGCTAAAGAAAATCTAAGAAAAGTAGGAGGAGAAGGAGATGTCTGTGGGCCACTGACATCTTTCCTGATATCTCCAAGTGTCTTTGAAAGACTTGTCTCTTCCTTTGACAGAGCCAGCTAGCCCTTCATCTGGGAACTGCACGAGTCTCAGGCAGCTTCAAAGCAGAATGGCTGCATTCACTTTTCCAGCTGCGGGAACTTTCAGAGTCTATATTTAGGCTTTTCTATGGAATGAGGGACAGACAGCATGGTTTCTGCTGAAGAAAATTGTGTTTCCCCGACCCGCTTAAATCCTTTGGATGAGTTAAGAGACCAATAGATAAAAGGGAGTGAGAGAGTAGATATACACGCAGTCCTTCTTTTGAATTTCAAAAGCCTTTTTTGATAAAGATCCTGACAGAGAGCTATCAAGACATGATGGTGATCAGGGGGTGCAAGTTAAAATCCCTGTGATAGATTAATGCTGTTGGAGAGAATAGGAAGAAACAGCCAATTCTCATCGGGAGAAATTATGATTGTCAAGGGGTTCTTGCAGGTCAGTGTTAGATGGGCGTATTGCTCAGTCTATTTACTAATGGTTGTGGCTGGGGCTGACTAGAGAGGTAGGTAAGTTTGCTGATGACACTTCTTGTATTTGTTTTCAAGACTAAAAGGGAGTGGAGAGTAACTTTAAAAGAGCTGGGAGTCTGGTGTCCTGATTTCTACCTCTGACTTAAGCTGGCCCAGCTCTGCTGCCAAGAAGAGCCTCTGATTTGCACTCAAGGCCCATTTGTTTGCAGACGGCGAGGGAAACAGACTGGCGAGGGCTTGCGAGCGAGCCGGACTGCTCATTCCCAGCTGCCGACATTTTCCGACAAGCCATGCTGCTTTGTCTGGCATGCTCAGCTGCCATATGTCCCCAATCTGAGGGCTGCGGCCGTCAGTGCCCAAGTCAGGATAGCTTCCCAGCATAGGAGAGGGGTTCCTAATTAGTCTGCAACCCTGCCAGGATGTTGTGAGAAGGAAGTTAATTAGCAGAATCCATTTGGACAGCTCACCAGGGAAGTCAGACTGGCGTTTCACCTTATACTCCCAATTTCTCTGTCTGTTCCTCTGTCCACCCATCCTCATAGACAGCCCTCTATCAGCCCCTCTGCAGAGCTGTCTGTCTGTATCTACCTGTCCATCCAGCCATCCATCATCATTGTCTTGCTCTTCATCTCTTGTTCTTAGGTAGATCTTCCTGCTCCTCCCATGGGAGCACCATTTGGGATCACTTTTTTCCCTGCTAGCCGAGTCCTGCTTCCCAGACTCTGTGCACCAGGCATGAGAAAGCTGTGCTGGTCATCTTCTGGTAAGCAGAACTAAACTCACAGGACCTGCTGGTTCTTCAGGAGTCTCTACCACAGCTTTTCTACATTTGCTCTCTTCTCCACCCCCTCACCCACATTCTCTTCTCTATTCCCCCACAGGAATTATAGCTAAATTGAATTAGAGTAATTAACTTTTGGTCACACTTCTAATTGAGTAGTCAGGAGGGAGAAAAAAGGAGGGAAGTTAATTGAGATGAAAGGAGATGACATCAAGCAACAAACTCTGGTTAATGTGTGTTGGTGAAGCCCAGGCAAGCGTTGCAGTGTTTGCAGGGGTCACGGAAAACCTCTGATGTCTGATTCATAGACCCTGTGTCATACTGTGCTCTGGATTTGGGGACGGGGAGGGATGCTCCTCTCTGGAAGGGACTGTTGGGATTGAATTAACTTGTCATTTTTCCTCCCAAAATTTTCTTTGCCCCGTGTTGAGAATTATGCAAATTACATCTATACTGTGTGAATTCTAACTGGACAAATCGTTCTGGTTTGATGGGCTCCAAACACTGTCATAAACTCAAACAGGTGGGTGGTGTGCTGGTCTGAGAAGACCGTGTGGAGATGTTCCCTTTCCCTGTAAACATGGATGTTAGCCTCACCTCCCATCGTGGCTTTAAGACCCTCTGACATTTTGCTCCAGGATTTATGAAGGGGAAGATGATGTCTCATCTGTTAAATGAAGTGCCTCAGATAAGGCATTTCTATTTATTAAGACAGTTATTATATAATAATTAAGCAGCAATTGCTGACATTAAACATATTTATGGAGGTTTAACAATGCAGCCTGTGAGAGATAAATAGATGCTATGGAAGTGACTGGGGTTTCATACATTGCAACTATCCATTAAACCTCAGGGAGAGGCAGAACCTGGTGCTTAGGGCACTTTCATGACCAACAGCTGGATGAGAGCTGTTGAAAATGGACAGTTTTTTTTCTGGAAGGGGAACTAGAGCTGCTCTGTTGAGAAGCAAAGGGACCCTTGTTCATGAGGGGTCACACAGAGAGTCAGGTCACCTGTTAATCCCCATGCTCCCATTCAAAGGCTTGAGGTCCTGGGTGGTGCTGGCAGCTGGACTGCATGAAGGAAAGTTTCACCTCCTCATCTGAGAATCATGCTGGATACAAAGCTCAGGATCCCTGGAGCAGCCCAGCTGCAGATACCGGTGTCGTCCTCTGCTCCACCATCCCCATGGGACCCTACTTCTCTTGCCCATCAAAAAATTTGCACTGACCTTGTGCATCCATTGCTCCCCCTGACAGCCGGTGTCAGCATGCCACGGCAAGGACTCTGGCTGGTGGGGAGAGGGAGGAGGCTGCATTTCAGAATGGCTGGTTTTCATGCAGGAGGAGATTTCAGAAGGCATTGCGGTTTCAGTGCCTGCTTGCCCTAATCCCAGTGCTCACTGGCTGAGCTGTGTTCTTGGAGAGGGAAGGGAACAGTAAAGGGTGCAGGATCTCTCTAAATGCTCCTCTAGTTAAGATGTGCTCCTCTTTATGTGCCTTAGAAAATACGCTGCAAGCAAGGGGAGGAAGAAGAACAACTCGCTGCCTTCCATGAGGTCTCAGGAGTTGCGACTGGAGGTGGCCTGAGTTTGAGTCCTCCTGCAGTTTCTTTGCATGACCCTGGCAAAAACCTTTCCTTTCAGCATGGCATGAGCAACCCCCAAAGATGCACACTGCAGCCCCTCCTAATCTGCAACCAGTTCCATCAAACACTGCCAGATACAGACGTGCTGCTGTGATGCAGCGAGGGGAAATACCTGCCCTTCCTGCAAGCTGCCATTGCCCAGCCCTCGCAGGGCTGCGCCGGCGTGCGCTTGTCCGACAGCCCAGCTCCACTGCAGCAGCCAAAAGGGAGGGGGTAACAGGGAGGATGGAGAAATCAGGGAAAACGTGAAAAAGAAAGCTCTCTGAAGCTTGGTATTAGGCAGGGATTTGGGAAGGTTGGGAAGATATAAAAAGAATTTGAGAGATGCGTTTTCTCTGGGATTAAGACCACAGAGTCCATTTCACTGTGGCTTTCAGCTGCCTTGAAGGCTTTGTAACACGGCAGCTTCAAAGAGGAAATCTAGAGAAACAGAAAATTAATGGTGCTTCCTCCCCCTATGCCCCGCCTGTCCTGCTGCACTCTCAAAGGGAGAACTTTGTACAAGCTCAGGATGAGCAATTAATTTTAGAGATGTGGTGCTGTTTGGAGGTCACAGGCAGCTTGGCTCCTATTGTGTGAGATGTGCAATAAAGTGCTGCAGAGTCCCTGCTGCAGAAAACTTCCTTTTTAAGAGGTGAGGATAGGGATGGAGTGCTAGAAACAAATATCAGATAAGACCATCACTTGCAGGTCTCCCAGGCCTGTTCTTGTGGAGCTGAAGCAAAGCTGCATTGCTGTTGAGTGAAGAGCTGCCCTTCACGTGCCAAGTAGCCCCAGTGCGTTTGGGAGGGAGCTGGAAGGGGTCAACCTTGTGATTCAGTCGAGTTGTTCTTTTCAGCTGTAATGGTCTGAACTGGAGGGGAGAGTTGTTCCTGTTCTGCAGGACTTCTGGCCTTAGAAGAATTTTAGGGCAAGCTTCCTCCGCTGTGGGGTAGATCAAGTCTGGGCACATCTGCAGTGTCTGGTGGCCCCAGGCTCACTGCATCACTGTGCTCTTTCCCCTGATGTAGCAGGGCAGCAGACAACACCCCTGAACAGCCCAGCTTTATCCTGCTGGTTTTGGCGAGGTGTTTTGTTCCATGCCGCAGATCGTGCCGTAGCTATCCTTTCCTGCCAGTCTAGCCAGTTGTTTTGAAGGGTCTCTGTTAGACACAAGAGCTAAGCCAGTTACGCTGGCAGTAGTGTGTCCAGACACACCTAAATACACCGTGACAGGGCACACAGGTGTAGCCAACCATGTTTGCGTCTGGGAATGTTTGGGCACGTGCTCGATGTAAGTCCATTACACGCTCAACCAGACGTGCTTTCATGTGCTCCCTCACGTCCGTGTGCATCGCGCCAGCGTCTGCTCATGCCTGCCCACAGATGTGCAAATAGGGGGGTATAAAACCTTGCACACACTCCCAGAGCATCTCTTCTCCTTCTCCCTTTCTTGGCATGTCATTGCTGCAGCGTCTCCTTTTTTTAGAACGTAGTTAAACCCAATAAAATAATCATTATTGCTGCAATTATTTCTAAACAGATTAAATATCTGCCATGCTCCCAGTTACAGTATAAAACAGGAGGAACCATAAACCATCTCGCTGCGTAAAAATGGGGAAGGGAGAAGGGAGGGATGACATTTCATCTGGCTTCCTCATGGGCCTGTGTAGTTACTGGGAACATTTGCATATTTTTAATGCAGTGCCTCTTTAATAAATTCCTCCCTCCAGACACATTAAAAATGGTGCGCTTGCCTGAACATCACTGAAGGATAGGGAGTGTTAGCGACTTCAAACTCTTATTTTAGCCGCAGAACAAACAAGAAGGGGTACATGTGTGGCATTTGATGGTAGGGGAGGAGGGTAGGTATGGAAAAGGAAGGCAGATCACTTTTTTATTTTTTTGTATACACCATCAGAGAATGCCATCTGTTTAATTTTTGACCTTTTTGTTATCTGACCTCCTTTGAACTTCACCAGAATTCTCCAGGGTAATATATTTTCTTTGCATTCAGGGGCAGGATTATTTGCTATTAAATTGGAATTCAGGAAAGAAGGAGACTTAAATTCTTCTCCTGACCTGTTAATCTTCTGCGGAGTAAAAATATTGCCTGTAATTACAGGGTTTTCTTTTTTTTCTTTTTTGGCTGGAGTTCAGGCCGGACCCCAAACTTGTGCTCTAAGCCTCTTAAGACAAATTCCTCTTTTCTGAGAACAGGCTATGCTGTTATGTTCCCTGGTCAGCTCGATATCTCAGCACAGAGGCTCCGTGTCCTATCCGCTGTCACCAGCAATGCTGCTGCCTGCCTGCAGCTGTGGGTCCAGCAGTGAATATGAAGGGATGGGGGCAAGCCAGCACTGGGTTTAAACATAACTCTGGGCACAGGAGCTTCACAGTGACTCCCACACAAGCCCAAGAAGGTTTGAATAATCCAAGTCTGTCAGGATGATGTTTGAGGGATTCACACATGTAGTGAAGATGAGTATGTTCCCTTGTCCTGCCACTGGCCTCCACTTTGGCTTCAAAAGAACCCCCTCGCCTTATCTGTTTCCCTGGTGTCGCAGATGCCTCTTTTCTTCTACCTTTTTACTCTCTTGTGCACTTTTGCTCACCCCAGTGAGGCTGCTTGGGGAGAGGTTTATGTATGAGGGTGGGATGTAGATGTGGTCCATAGCTCTGGCCAATGCAGACAGTGCTTCTCTGCAGTTCCTAATTGATGATGATGGTTCATCGAAAACTTTTGGTGATTTTTTTCTAGAAAATAGCTGGTTTCCTGAACATTGTCATCTCTCCCCAGAAAAGGTGCTTTCACTTTTCTCCCAGAATACCTGAAAAGTGGAAGATGTCCAATCTACAACTGCTGTAATTCTGCCAAAATGGAACAATTCCTCTCTAGGCAGGCTGACAGGGTGCTGGGCAAGACCTGTAATTTGGAGGCAGTTGATTCTTCATGTCCCCTTTGGGCCAGGGGCTCCCAAGTAGACTCCCATCTCCAGTGACGCATTGCAATTTCCGTTTCTACACCACTCCTGGCTACTGAGGGCAGGAGGAGACTGTAGTATATCCCGAGAGAGGGTGTCCACAGTGAACTCCACCTCTCGTGGGGCATCACAGAATCCTCATGAAACTTCAGCATCTTGAGGTTGGCTTGAAAACCCAGCATTCTCAGTGAGTTTGTTTCCCCACCCTCCTGTTGCCGCTGGTCTCTGGCCAGCTTAAATGCTGCTATCAGATAGACGTTAATAAATCAAGAAGGCTACATTCTAGGGTCCTTTCTGCACTGTACACAGACCGGGTCTAATTCTCCCTGGCAGGCCAAAGGGACAGAGAGTACATATCGAGTCAAGAATAAGAAGAGTTTTAGTTAATGCACTCCAGCAAGTTGCTTTCCACAGCACCTCAGCCAACTATTTTATCAGCAGAACAGAGCACAAGAGAAATTGTAGATGAAACAAATACAGAAAATACATTAAGAGAGTAAGTAATGAGATCTGGGTGAAATTGCATCTTATGAAAAAGTAATCTGCAGCTTAGTGTGCAAGGAGGAGGAATTTGATAGAATAGAGGGACTCTCAAGAAAGGAGTGAAGGAGCACATTACAAACAGACAAAGACAGCCAGGTGTGTCATGCAAAGCAGGGAAGTAGTTAGATTAGGATGTAATAGAAAAGGTTATTTTAATATTCTCCTTTATGGATATTGGTGTCAATATTATCTCAGGGAGGGAGAGAGTGAGGGAGGAGGAAAGGGGTGTGTTTTTGTAAAAAAGGCAAATAAATTGCATCGTGCGCAAATTCAAGAGTCCTTTCACCAGGAAGAACAAAGACGCAAGCGGCAGATACCGCTGCAGGTATTGTGGTGAGACGCGGAGGTCGCAGGGTTTGCGGCGTTACGGTGCTCACAGCAGCACAGCCACAAACACACACATTTCCCTGCACACGCAGGACGGGGTGGCAGCTCCTGCAGCACCTGGCTTCCCAAATCCGGGCTTGTGTCTGGCTGTGATGGGAGGGAAGTGACCCCGTATAGGGCAGGATTGGTTAGAGATGTGCCATGGCGCCGCAAAACCTTCTTACTGCCTCAGTCTGCGTTTCGGTTATTTAGCTTTTCCCTGTAGCAGGATTTCTGTGTGTTTATCCCAGTGCCACACAATACAGCGGGGAGCAGGGGAGAGCAGGGGCTGGGGGATGCAGAGACTTGTTCTTAAAAGAGATTTTCCCACTCCAGGCTGCTGTGTGGAAGGGCTTAGCTGGGTGTGCCTTTGCTTTAACCATCCAAACCTCAAATCCAAGATAACCTCTTGGGCTTCCTCTACAGGCAGTGGAGAGGCAGAAGCACCTTGTCCAGAGGTTTTGTCACCCCCTCCATCTACAGCAAATGTCCACTGCAAGCAAGCTGCTCTGCTTTAGCTGCAGAGGGAGCCCAGTTGCATGGATTTTGGATGGAGAGGTGGATTTGTCCTTAAATGATAGTCCTTGGGCACAAAGGAAATGGAGCCATGGCACAGAGCAGTTCCTGAGGCTGAGGCAGCCAGAATGCAACCTTCTGCCTCCTACCTCGTCCTCCTCCTCCTTCCCTCCCGCTTGCATCCCGCAGCCTCCAGCACAAGTGCAGCCTCTCCCATCCTCTGCCAGAGGCCTCCCACTGCCTGCTGACACTTCACATACCTGGGACTTGTTAGCAACTCCCCGAGACAGCTGTAATTATGTAGTTGACTCATTAGACAGACAAGCTGAGGTCATGGTGGCTTACCAAGGTCACTCTGTGAACTGTACCTTTTGTTTGTTCCTCCCCTCTGCTTGCAGAAAGCTGGAGGTGCTCATAAAGAGGAGTGGAGCCGTTTAGGACACGCAGCAGTTAAGAGGTGCCACTTGTGTTTCTCATTAATGAGCCCAGGATTTGAGTGGAAGTCTGGTGCATACGTGCCTGGTTGGGGGGATTTGTCATTCTCGTATATTGGACTCTGTCCCCTCCGCCAAAAATCTTGGCGAAGGATTATCTCCTGCTGTTGGGGATCGCTGGTGCAACAAGCAATCCCGGGTTCAAGTATTCCAGCTAGCAGGCACGGCTCCCTGCACAGAGCTGTTGTTCTCAGGCTTACCCCTGCTCTCAGCTGACTGTAGAAGGAGTCAAGGCTGGATTCATTTAGTCCAGAGTGGAATTTTTGCTAACTGAAGTTTGATGAGCTCATTTACTACCTGCATTGCAATCTGGCTCTGACACCTGCCATTCCCAAACAAGCCGGGAAATGAATTCATTTCAGACCAAGCCAGAGTGGGTAGTTTTCTTTTGTAGTTTTGAATTTTTAGTGGATGGAGAAATCAGCAATGATTTCATTTGGGACTAAAGGAAATGCTTTGTTCAACCCCGAATGAAAAGTGGGAGGGTTTTGCCCTTTCAAGTATGGTCGTATATAATGGGAGTCCATGTGAAAAGAGACTGAGCCCCGTGTGCTGAGAAATTAGAGTGGTTCCTGTGAAAAATGTCACACTAAAGTATTTCAGACTTGGGGTGAAAGGGAATATTGCTTTCTGCTTTGGCTTTTTCAACTGAATATTGCTAATGCAGATAAATCTGATTATTTTTAGCCCAGCCTACACGCTAATGTCACCCAGCTGTGGTGGGTTCAAAGGGCTGAATCACAGGCCCTTGACCCCGAGTGCTATTACCCAGACAGGGGTTTGCGCACACTCCTGCCGTTGGCGTCTGCTCCTCCGACAGCACAACCTCCAGCTCTGCTTTAGCCATCAGCTCCAAACCTTCAGCTGGGAGGCAGGACACCCTGCTGAGCTGTTCCAGTTTGTTCTCATTCCTGGTCTTTGCACAGCTTCATCCTTGACAGCTCCTCCTATTTCTTACCCGAAATGAACCCCATTGCATCCTCGCAACACTGCTGAAGCAAAAAAAAAAAAAAGCTAAATTAAAAGGAAGCCTTTTAAGAAAGACTTCTCACATGGGCACCTTTGTTCCTGTCTCAGTGAAAAACAGAATGGTATTTTCATAGTTGGGGCTGTTGAAATGAATGTAGATGAAGTGGTACAGTGTAATTAATTGAATGATCTCCAAGACCTTAGGAGTATCGCCAATGTACAGAAGACGTAATAGGGTACACAGTGTCTGAATAGATCATTGCACACAAGTACACATGTGTAGACTGTGTGCCAAGCCCAGCCACTGCAGTCTGGAAGGGTTACAGATGGACAGTCCTGTCAACCTTCTCCAACCAGTGTTAGCGCGAGCCCAAGGCAAGGCTGCCTTCTCTAGGATTTCCCCAAGAGAAACATGTCCTCACCTAACGCACAACTGCTGCAGTGAACCTGGTACTTCCAGGAATCACAAGGTCTGCTGCACGCGGACACGTGCTTGCTGGGACGCGTTTCGGATGTGCCAGACTTTACTGTACCTGCCCGAATCACCTGTGCTGCAACACAAGCAAGAAACTAGTCTGTGCGAGCTCTGGAGTAGTTTCTCTCTGTGGTTATAGTTATTACATATCAAATATTGATATTACATATTAAAGCACAGTGGTTTCTTATTTTGCTTTTTTTTTTTTTTTTTTTATTTTGTCAACCCATTCTGGGCTGGAAGGAATTTAGTGTAGGCAGGACAGTGTAGTCAGCAGTCTGATGGACTAAGCAATCTGAGCCTGCTTACCTCTGTGGGCCATGATCTTAAATTCTGGCTTCTCTCGGCGTTTGACCCTAAACCTTCTGCCACTAAAAGATCTGTCAGCTGATTTCGCTGAGTTTTAGACTGGAACGTGCAGGGTCAAGGCGGATCACAACAAGCAGCGCTGTGAGGGAAGAGAGCCAGCGATTCACAAAGAAAAAGTGCTTTAAACATTCAAGAAGATAAGTGGCCAAGGAAAATGATTTTTAAAGCTCACTCCATGAAAACTTTGTTAGGGAGAGAACACAATGTGCAACGTGTCTTGCAGCACAAAAGATGCTCTGTGAGAAAGCAGAACGAGCTACCTAGTGATTAAACTTTCCAAATGAGCCACTGTTAGAGGAGGAAACAATAACTGGAAATAAATCGGTATCAAATTTCCTTTTTCTTTCTTGCCACAGGGAAGAAGGAAAACAACTTGCCATTAGCAGCTGCAGGAGCTCTGCGGAGGGCTCGGTGTTGGAGTGCACTGTGATGGGCAGAGGCACGAAGCAGAGGCCGTGTGGATGAGGGGGAGAGATGAAAGAGCAGAATTAGGGCCACAGCAGAGCCAAGGAAGGGATCAAGGTTGAAAAAGAAGAGAGACCAGAGGATGGCAATGAAGTGCAGCAGCAGCACTGCTTCCTGATGCTGAAATCTTGCATGGCTCTTTTCCTTGTTAGATCTGAACTCACTTACAAAGGAGGCTGGTGCCCTTTGCTCCCTTTGCACATAGGGAAACAGAGGCACAGAAGGGCCAGGCGCTGAGCGCCCGAGGAGCAGGGCTTCTGCCCTGCCTGCTGTGTGTATCCTGGCCTGGGAAGCCGATGCTGGGGTGAAAGCTGCCCTCAAGCGGGGTCCCCATGGACAGAGGTGCCTAAGGCAGATATTTAGGCTGGAAAAGTCAACAGGAGGGTCCTGTTGTGCACCACTGTTGGGAGTTCCTTATGGTCACCACTGGCCCAGATCCGCAAAGGTGTTTTTTGCTGGGCAGCTGTGAGTCAGGGAGTTTTTGCTTGGCAGGTATGAGTGCAGATGTGAGAGACCCTGGTGTTTAGCACTTGCCTTCCTCCTAGCTGTGTGCCCAGGGCAGGCTTCGGTCTGGCACATGGAACAGGCTGGGTTGTGTGTCTGGGCAGTTGTCATCCCATTCTGTCCCTCCACACCTCAGCCTCAGCGTTCCTACCTTGATGACAAATTCAGTGATCTCATTTACGAGGTGCTTTTGGGATGCTGGAAAGCACTGCCCAAAGCAGGGGTGATTTCAACCAAGGCAGAATCGCCCTGAGTACATCATCCCAGGGTGGGCTGACGCCTCTCAGAAATCCCGCAGCGGTTGATCTTGCCCACAGCCCAAGGCAGAACCGTTGTTTCCCTCTAGCTCATCACCTCTTCAGATGAGGTGTTGGGGTCTGTAAAGCTGAGCTTGAGGGCAGCAAGGGAACAGGAATGTTCCATATGGCAATTAGCCAGCACACAGCCTCTGAGGCCACAGGGTTAGAAAATCCCAGCCATTTTGTAGGCCAGATCTAGGAAGCTTTGAAAGGACATGCTTTTCAAAGACATTTCCTGAAAACCAGGGCCCTGAGGGGTACCACTCGACAGAATGACCCTCATGGCAACTTCTACTTTGGAAAAATTTGGGTTTTCTTTCTCTCCTGCCTGTTCTGTGTTTCTTCTTTTTTCCTGACCCCCAAGTCTTTCCTGCCATCCAGCAAATCATTTCCTTCAGCTCCTTCTCCAAGGTACTTTGTGCATGTCACAAAATCCACAAGATCTGAAGAGGGGGAGGAAGGGGAAAAATACAACTTTATGGCACAGGCAGTAAGAACTCAGTTTATTATTTATAATGCTCAGCTGTAAGCAATAAACACAGGCACCAAATGTAAATTCTGCCACTTCCCTTACCCTCTCTGTATAATTCCCTGGTAAATTCACATCATTCACTGTCGGCCTTAATGTGCTTCTATTTGTCTGAGCTACAGATTTCTCTGTGTGATCTTTTTTCTGATGAAGTAATATCTCTATGGGTAGTTCTCTTCCTCTATCCTTAGTCTTGTAAATTAAATTCATTTAAATTTCAAAGGGATAATATTCTGCTAAAATAATCTGCTGTATCATTGCAGGTCGTGGTGTTGGACTGTAAAATAAAAGCCTGTTTATAACTTGGCATTTACAAGGCTTGCTTCTCCCAGAAGCTAGCAATGCAGTGGGTAGAGCCGTCTGAGGAGTTGGAAAGATGTCCCTCTTCTGTATCACCAAAGGGAGATGTTCACATATCCTGGGCCTGTGACATCCAAAAGATTACCTAAGTGGACTTTCAAAATGCAATGCACCTTTGTTTGAGCATCACCCTTCCCCAGGGCCTTAACTTTGCTCTTTAGTATGGTGCTTTGGGGAGTTCAAGGAAATCCAACAGTGGGAATCCCACTGTTCCCTTGCTCCCAGTTTCCTTCACTTGAACACTGCGGTCCTGAGCGGAGGCAAAGCCAGGAGGAAAGACAAGAGATCCACATCCCATTTTCGTGTCGGGGATCTGCTCCTCAGTATGCTACATTTCAGGAGCTCAAAACTTGATTTTTCTGGGAGGAGGATGAAAAGTTGTTACTTCAAATTTCCTCACATCTCAGAAACAGCAAAAAACTTCTGTCAGAATTATCCAAGATAATTTTCTTGAATATTTCATTTTCCTGTTACATATCAGAATGAAGTGAAAAGAAAAGACTGAGGAGGACAACTTCACTTAGGTTTGTAATGAGCTAGAAATTTTGCCGCTGTCAAAAATGGCTGCACTCCCACAAAATCTGTTCAGCTAGCAGTACAAAGGAGCCCTTAGTTACTGCGACTCTGGAAACACAAAAGCAGCAGGTGCAAAATCTGCTCACGCTTCTGCGAAGCGTTTCTGGACTCTCCCATCCTTAGCACTGGGCAATTTAGGAAACCTGAGTGAGAGACACAGAATTGCCACCTCCTTTTGATGGGGAGCTTATGGAGAAAAGACTCATTTTTACCACTCTTTCCTACACCCAAGCCCCATTTGCAGGTACCGCTCCAGTGGTGCAATTTTTTCCCACTCAACTACCCTTACCTCTAGTATGAAAAAAATGAATTTGCAGCCATTCCAGGCTTTGCGTGCGCTGCGTTCCTGGGTGAGACAAAGCTAGGTCCCCCCTCCCTGGCTCGGCTGTGGGCAGGAGCATGGCCGAACGGCAACAAAACGTCTCTCATTAGTGATGCAGTGTGACTGACTTCAGGTTTCTTCACAGTGCGACCAAACCCCGTAATGGCTTTCCTTCAGTCACTTAATGAAGACTGTTCGCTCACACTGCTCATACATCATATTTGCAATGGTTCCTCCGGTGTGGTTGGTGCTTCAGTGGTAGTTTTGTAATTTATGAGACTCTTAGTGGCTTAATTATGCTGTCAGCTCCATCTGTCACTTAACTGATATGAGGAATGATGGGATGCCATTAGCCAGCTAATAGTTGCCGTAAAGAGTATTGTTTTATGCCATTAAATAGCAAGAACATAAACAGTTTTTGCTCCCCGATATCCATGCTTGCTTTGGTAATGATATTTAAGAGGCCGGTCTTGACATCTGTCCTTCTGCCTGAAAAAATGCTGGAGGAAATAAAAGGAAACTATCAGCAACAAGTCTAATTAGATTTACCATCAAGATGACGATCATTTGGCTTCATTTTTTTCTCTGCTGATGGAACTTCATATTTGAAACTTGGGGCCTTCCTTACTTCTCATCTTGATCTCTCATGATCAAGGCAAGAATGTGGTGTCTTCCTCCCCATGAGGTAATTACTGGGCTTGCAAAATTTTCATCCAAGTCCCTCAGCTTCTTTAGCACATCTGCCCTCTTTGCACGTCCATGAAGTATTATTCATTTAATAGATGGAGAGCTGACATACAGGAGACCATGACTTACATCTGCTGGAGGACAGAGGCACTTGGTTTCTGTTTTAGATGGCAAAGTTAAAAGTTGTTTAAAAGTTAAAAGCCTATAAACCCCTCTCAATTATGGTTTAACTCTGGAGCTACCTAAAATCTAGTTTTCAGCGGTAAAGTTTCTCAGGGGCCAACATTCCTGCTTCTGAGCTCACCAAAGATGGTTTCAGCACCAGCAGGACTTTGCACATCTGAGCCTCGCCTGAACCCCTGCACAGCTGGCAAGTTTTGGCAAGGCGTTTCGCCGCTGGTCTTGGTGCCGTTGGACGGTGGGCATTTGTACAAGATGAGGGCATGGTAACTGGGGGGGAACTGGAACCACAGAAGTGTGTGCACTTGTCTCAGTTCTGCTATTTTAATCCCAGACAGAACTGTCTTACCCACCCTTGTTCTTCTGCTCCTGTTCATCCCACGTTTGATTTGGTTTCTGCAGACATCACCTTCACCCCGCCTGGCAGAATCCGCTGCACTAAGCCGGGAGAAATCCATCTGGTTCAGCCTTTCAGTGTTTTCAGCTTTTTCATTTCCAAAAGGTGCACATGGAGTGCCCAGTGCCAGAGGCACAAACCCAGTGCCCAATGAGTTAAGGAGGCAGCACCCTGCATGCCCAGTGATCCTCTTTGCAACAAGTCTATGAGCCCCATTCCCAGGACACATCGGGTCCTGAAAAGATGGAAATCGCTGAGAACAGACCGTTCCAGTCCTCTTGGACAGAGCCCAGATTTCCATTAAACTGCCGTGACTCCTTGACGTGACCTACATCCTCGTGAGCGAGGGGTTAATGCACGCTGGCTGCTGGTCACTCTCCGGCTCAGATCAGTAGCCATCAATCAGCAGGCGATCTGCTGCAGTCACACAGTAATAAAACTGGAGAGATTATTTGCTACCGTGTCATTCATAATAAATGTATCCCAAAGTGCTTTGTAGAATTAATTAATAGACAAAGGAGAGAGAAATTAAGAGCTGAAGAATAAGAATAAAAGCTAAGGCTTGAAATGAGATGGGGAAGGATCTCACGGAGTAAATGTCTGCAGTGGGGCAGCAGCATGGAGGGGGACTGCTTGGCGGCACCCTATACCACCGGGTGGCAAGGCAGAGAAAAGCAGGTGCAATTATGGCTGTAGAATGTGTCATCCCCGATGTCTCTGAGGGCAGTTGAGGCTGCAGCTCAATACAGGAGCTCGGAGGAGGCTGTGGGTCCTCCTGCCAGCCCCATTCCTGGCTGGCTGTGCATCCTTCATGGAACTGCTGCCTTCCTCTATCCCTCAGTTTCCTCCGTGACAAGCAGAGACTGCTGTATTTTGTGGGGCACCACCACAGTGGCTAGAAAGTACATGGCAGCATCTCAGTGAAAGGGACTCCATAAATCCCAGGTTTTATGGCTTATTATTATTTATGGGAACATGGCACTTAGGGACTCCCCCTCTATAAAAATGATGTAATGCATCAGGTCACGGGCTGTCCTTGGTCAGGGTGAGGAGGATGGAGTCAAGAGGGGAAGGAAGGGAAAACCTTTCTGTTTTAATAAGGAGCATCTCTTTGCCTGCAGTCCCCTCCCACACAGAGCTGAGCACCTCGGCAGGTCACCAACATTTTCAGGTTCTGCACAATTCATGGAAGTAGGCGGAGGAGAAAACTAGCAGCCATGTTAGTACTGCTACTGAGGGACAACCTGGAGGCATGCTCAACCTTTATTAGACACCGAAGCACCCACTAGGGAGCAAGACATTTGATTGCCCTAAGTGGTAGAAAAGGCTCAGTCAGCATCTCTGCCTTGCTGGGGCCAGGCACTGGGAAAACCACCTCCGCCAGCATTACTGCTCACCAAATCAGTTACCGTAGGATGTGGCGTGCCTGGCCCCAGGGAAAGACACAGGTTTCACTTAGTGGGACAGAGCCAGAGTTGCCGTTCGTCAGCAGAGCGACGGGTTCAGCTCTGCCTTATGCTGCTGCAAAGCCTTGAGCTGCTACTGAGCCTGTGCCAGGGATAAGCTTCGTGCCCAAAGCGTGACTTTCATGCCCAGAGTCCTAGTGGACACTGGTCTCCAAAGCAGGAGGACATTGCCCAGGGCTGGGAATGGGACAGGTCCAATACAGCCCTGCTGAGCTGCTGTGCGCGGAAGCAGGGGTCCTCCAGCCCTCGTTCCCCCTTTGTTAAATTGCAGCGCCATAAAACAAAATGCCAATTTTCTTTTTGAACATCTTTTATGGCAGATTTGATGCAGCTTGGCAGATTGATAGCTCTGGTGAGTGATGGCTCCCATTTACGCTCGCCACGCGGGCGTCGGGTGTGCAGGATTCCCCGGTGCAGGCAGCCCTGACGAGGGAGGAGCATCAGGAGGGGATGGCGGGCCGAGGAGGTGGTCGTGGCCCTCGGTCAGTCCGGGCACTGTCTGCATTACCAGACTGCTGAGCTAGTCAGTGGTGTCTGCTTGCTGTCGGGCTGAATTATCCAACACAGCGGTAGAGCCATCTTATGCAGGCAGCAGCTAGCTCTGAATGGACTCATGCCACCGTGGCAGAGGGGCGAGGCTGGGCAAATTAACAAAGCCATTAACGAAGGCTGAAAGCAGGCCGCGTCTCAGATTGTCCTTCCCATAGACCCCCTGAGCCCTGTCCTAACCCTGGTCCTTCTTGTCAAAGCCTCCATCCCTGCAAACTCTCCCTGATGGAGTTATGTCCCTCCAGTGAGGTCTCTCTAGCTTCCCCAGCAGGTAAATGCTGCCGGGCTTTGGGGGAGCGGCCGGAAACATTTTGCTGTCACGGGGCAGGAGGGTGGTGGGCAGAGCCACACGGGCACATCCATTTCCTGGCAGTGGGTGGGCTGTGGGTCGGTGTGGAGGCTTTGCTGTGTTTGTGTGGAGCATTGCTGTGCAAGTGGGGGGATTTCATCCTTCTACAGCCTCATACAGCCCTGGGGAGCTGACAGTTCAAATAGACCCTGCACCCTGTCGGGTGACGCGTGGGGTGAGCGTCCTCCCCTCCCAATCCATCAGGGCAGGAGATCAGCCAACGCTGCCCATAGGGACCAGGTAACACCACAGCACCCAAGCTACCTCCCAGCCTTCCGCGGCACGTGTGCGCCTTCCTTTCAACTTCTCCTTTCATTTTTCCCCACATCGCTTCAAAGGGAGAAGAAATTGGGAAGCTGCAATACCAGACAGAAAGTCCCTGCAGTCACGGGCTGTGTGGTGAGAGATGGCCCCGTCTGTTCTGCTGACTTGGTGCTTCCACCCGCGTGAGAAGGAGCTGTCGGGAGGGTGGGAACAGCCAAGCCGTTTGTGCTGACAAGAGCAGTATTAGCATAACAAAGACTAACTTTTTCAGCATCCAGTAGATAAGCTAAGAGATGCAGAAACAGCAAAGGCAGCCCCGAGTAAATAGACTCTTTTCTTCCTCTCCTCATCTGTTCTTTCCTCTTTCCCTCTCTCACTTCATTGCCAGGCTTCATAGCACCTCCGGCACACTCCAGCTGCCAGCAATGTCCAAAATAATCCAAGCAAGAAGTTTGTCTGAGCTGCTGTATTCCCCCCTCCCCCAGAGGATGCTCATGCAAAGGCAGAGCTCCTCTGAGCGAGAGTGCCAGCTGGAGAGCAGAAACCCACCGTATGGTGCAAACGCTCCCTGCACCGGCACCTGGCTGAAGGAGGGGGAGAAGATGGCCGTGCAAGGGCTGGCGAGGACGGGACGAAGGCTGTCTTGGCAAGGGGGGCCAGGTTGTTGGCCAAATTGCCCCAATCTTCAACTGATGCAGCGCAGTTGGAGTTAGGGACGTGGTGACACCAGGACACCCTGCCAGCAGATCCACCCTCTACGCAACGGTCACCAGCCCATTGAGATGTTGCTTCAAACTGGGAAATTCTGCAGCCAGCAGCTCCTCTTCCCATCCACCACGGCTGTGTTTCATCGTGGTGCTTCGCTCCGAGGATGTGCTGTGTACAAGAGGTCGGATTTTGCTCCTTGCTGCAGAAAACACAGCCGTGTCAATTATTCATTTAACACATTCTTTGGCGGCAGTTGCTCAATTCACTGTGAAACTGGGTGAGAATGCAGAAAACAAAGGAGCTATTGTATGATTGAACTGTATCTCTTCAGTAGAACAGGCTTTAAAAATTGCACTTTCTCTGAGAAAATTCCAACAGGATTATTTTTTCCAACAGCCTAATTAAAAAAAATCAAAATCTCAGCATCTTTCATTAAATACTTATCAGTGGTAAACTCTAAAGTTTCTGTTTTTTGGCTTAAAAGCTTTTCTCGGGTGACTGAATGTGGTCACTGTTTGACCCCAGATATCTCAGTGAAAATGTTCTCCGGGTTTTGGACCACAAGTCAGCATTGCCCGGGTTTGCGCACACTGTGACAAGTTTGGTTTCATTTGCAGCCTCTCTACTGACAAGCTGTTTCATTAGCAAAGTGTCACCTATCCTTCCCTATTAATACTAGAGGCTCTCAATGTTAATTTTAGCAGCCTGTGTAGTCAGGAGAGGTGTTGCACAGTTGCCGTACCAAATGAACTCTGTTGGTTTTGGTCTTTCTTTCTTCTTTTCTAAAACAAAGTATAAGTATCTACCACCACTGCCTCTTCAAGGGGGAGAAGGACAGGGTTGCCAGGTGAGCAAAACCACAAAAATATTCTATTCCTTGTTGGGCCTTTAATGAGGCATTTACAAGATCAAACAGGAAGAGATGCCCTCCCACGGCCTTCTTAAAGGTGTAATTAATTGCAAAGTAACTAGCATATAATTGCTTTCCCAAGAGCACCCCAGAGAGCAGGGCGATACCTTGACAAAGGTGCTAGAGCAAGTGAAAGTTAATTAACATTAAGAATTAAGTGCCTAATTGCATTGTTCTGACAGCGCAGCTCACCCTCCCAGCAAGGTGGCGTTCAGAGAGCGTTTCATCCCGGCACTGACGCGGGGGCCATTCCTGGCCACGTCCCACACAGCCGTGCCGTGCCAGGAGATGCTGGCAGCACCGCAGCCTCTGCGATGACCCAAAGGACCATCTTGCAAATGAGATTCTCTGCGACCGACGGGCTCGGCCTCTCGTGTCCTGCTGGATTTTGGTGGGTTGGTCCCAGCTCTTGGCCCCATGCTGGGGTCCTCCACCTCCACAGGGGACATAGCAGATCAGATGCTGTGGCTGCTTCTCAGCCAGCAGAACGTTAATGTGAAGCAGTAGTGGTTAAAGTAAAGAGTAGAGGACACACCAGTCACATCCCCACACAATAACCGTTGTATTTCTAGAGTTTCCCAATTTCCTTGTAAGCCTTCACCTCTTCTAGGTGACTTCAGTTAACCAGAGGGATCAGGAGCTCCAAAGTATTAAAGGGTTCAGCTGCCTGGTTCTAACATGGTAGCGGTGCTTCAGTTTCCCCATCGTTGGGACAATGAGAACTGCATGTGTGAGGACCCCGGTTAAGATCCAAGGGCTGGGAGTGTTACAGGGAGGTGGCTGTCAGTGCTATAATAGCACGAGCTATGGGGGTGCTCAAGCCAGAAGCAGCCCTGGAGTTCCAGAAAGTATCTGCGTGGCCTTTGGAGAGGGGACAAGTGAGCCCCTTCACGTAATGACAGCTCCGCGCACAGGGCTCCTGCCTGTGGCTGGCTGCCCCGCGGCGCAGTGAGCAGCTGCGTGGAAGATGCAGAGTCTGGGGAAGGGAGAGCAAGGCTAGTCCTTGGAGGAAGCAAAGCTGTGTGTCTGGGACATGGGTGGCCCAGTGGAGAGCCTGATCCAGCATTGCAGAGGCAGACATTACCCGTTCTTCTAGGCTTCTGCTGTATGGAGGGGATTTTCAAGGCACCATCCATGCACAAACCTGCTTCTTCTGACGTGTCCCCCCTGCACGCACTGAGCAAGAGTGCCTGCACACACTGGCTGTGGGCAAGGACCCAGGTAACCATCCCGTCCAACCCAGCTCTGTCTGAGGGGCTGGCTGTGGAGCGGGGATGGAGCGGGGATGGAGCAGGGCCGCCTGTCAGAGGTGCTTTACTCTGGAGTCATCTCTTCCTAACATTGCCCTGACCAAGGGAGCGCTGCATCTGCAAGGGTGTTTTACCACTCCTGGAGATCTGCTGGATAGCCGGGCAAGCAGGAGATTTTAACTTTCCGTGCTGTAGTGTTTCCCTCTGGATAGCACCACCTCTCCCCTCCTCTCCAGGATATGCTTTTCCCTCCGGCCTCACCAAGCCGTGTGCCACGAGCTTAATGGCTCATTTTTATTCCACCAGACTGCAGACTGCAGCTGGCGCACAGGGGCCTGGGGAGCAGGCTGCAGCTCTCCAGCATGACAGGCAACAAGTGAGATTGAAATTGCTTATGTGTGGGCATGAAAATGTTGGGAAGGCCATCCCGCTGCGGGTACCGGCAGACATTGCGTGTGCTGCCTTGCTCCAGCCCCGTCGCAGGCTCCAGTATGGAGGTGCAAAAGAAAAAGGGCGTGCTGGTCAGGGGTCCTGAGGTGGACGTGGTCTGGGACCGTGGCTGGGATCATCATCTACAGTTCTTGGGGAGGGCAAGAAGGGCAGCTGCTGAGATAGGCTGCAAGGGAGTGTGTGCTGGGAGTGGTCTCTTCCAAGTGGGACATGCCTGAAGCTGTCCTCCCATCTGCAGATCAGTCTGTATCACCGTGGATTGATACTGCGAGATCTGGAGATGGCTTTCTTGCTGTGCCCCCACCATGGGGCCAGATCCCCCTTGGTGGAAGGAGACCAGTGAGCAATTCCGGAGCTCTTTGCAGGGGGACCTGTGTGGATGTGGACATGGTGCCAAGGCCACTCTGTTTGCTGCTGGGCTAGTGTGAATGCCCTGGCTAGGAGAAAGGTTTCACTTTCCCTGCACTGAGGCACTGTCATCTGACAGCTCCTTCCTCGGAGGTGCTTTAAAAGCAAATTGAAAACCTGCATATTTGCCGAGGATTAGCGCAGCATGGCCCTGAGCTGATGCGCTGTTGGAGCTGTATTGCGGGGGGTAGCGAGCGCTCTGCTTTGCACAGTTTTTTGAGGAATGTGTTAAAGGAGAGGCAGTTTGGAAGCAGTGTACCCTTTGGGGATGGGCAGGAGCTAGCTGTGCATGTGTCACTTCTGGCCTGCACTGGGACACCTTGTCAGTAGACCTGAGGGGATGCAGAGTGGGCTGGGGTGAACAGTAGTCTTCGGTTGATCAAAGAGGAGCGTGTGTTTTGACTGAGAAGATGTTGCCTGCTTCATCCCCTGCCGGTCCACTCAGCAGTTTCCATGTCCATCGGGTGTCTCGGTTTTCTAAATAAAACAAAAGCATGAGCTAGAAAATACCTGTGCAGGTGAGAAGCTCCTGGTTGGAAGATGTTGAAAAGGAAATTCATTCTGGTGCCGAATGGAAATGACAGCTCAGTCAGCTCAGCACTGCAGACTATTTTCCACTGTTTGTTGTATGTAAAGATGTGGGGAGACACCCCGCAGCTCCCTTCCAGTCTGCTTCATTCCCGTTCACGTTCAGGTCCCTTTGGAAGCAATAATACACTAAGCCCTGGTGCTTTTTGTAGCTTGGACTTGCATTCCTGCTGCTGCAGGGACCCCACGAAGGACTGAGTGCTAACAGCACTGTGATTGCACAGCATGGCGTAGCCCTCTCACAGCATCACAGGGTCATGAACTGTGAGGAGAGACTGCGAAGGCTTCGTGGCTTTCTTTCCAGCTGTGAAAGACCAAGGCAGCACTGGCTCCATGGGATCCTGGCAAACAGAGGCTGGGTGGCTCCAAGACCCAATGAGACAGGTGGAGTTTTCTCCACCTTGCGTGGTTGTGTAGCAGTCAAGCAGCACACTCAATGGGTGCTTCTTTGAAAGCCCTCTCCAAAAGAAGTGGAGATGCCTTGTTGGCCACTGGAAAGCTCTTCATCCAAAGCTTGGAGACTTCATAGCTTCAGCTCTGAGCAACACTGCGTTTATTTCAAGATCTTGCATACTTGACTGAGCTTATCCTGCTCTCTCTCTCTATGCTCTTGCCACTCCCAACCAGACAATCCCCTCTCTGGAGGGCATATCATGCCTCAGCCAGCAAAAATGAAGGTTTTTCCAGTATCATCTTTCTAAGCTGTTCTGTTCTTTATTCTTGTCTTCATTTTGGCCCTTCCTGCTTTCCTCCAGTGTGTCCCCTGCATTTAGGTGCCTTCTGCGTTGGGTGACACCTCCCTCAGCTCAGAGGTTCAGCCTTCAGTCTGTTGGGCTCCCTCCTGTCCAGTCTTCAGGCTCTCTTGCTGACAGTTTACAGTCTGGCACTGGGTGCTAACAAATTTCCTCTTCTCCCTGTGACTGGGCCACCTGAAAGCACTAACCTGGAGCATGGCTTGTCACCTGAAGCACAGTGCATATACAAAGACTACTCAAGCCTTGAAGGACTTAATGTTAACTCTCTCTGGGAATGCTCTTCGTGGGACTAGACCTATTTTCATGGTCTGAGCATTAGCATCCGTGAAGGCAGAGGTGATCAGGGAAGAAGCCTGCTTCTCCCCTGGTGCCTTCTGCCCAGCCTGCTATCTGTTCAGGTGCTGCAGCAGAGAGGAGAAGCCACAGTTCCCCTCTCGGGTGCCAGGAGGGGTGCTGCCATCGAAGCACAAGCCGTTTTCAGTGAAGAGGGTTTATGAGCCTATATCTTAGATAACAGCACTTGCCTTAACCTCTCCCCTGGCTCTTCTCCCTCTGTTATGTTGCTGTTAATTCTGGGGGTATTTCTTCATCTCCTGACAGTCCAAATGCAGCAGCGAAGGTAATAAACAGAATATTAGCTGTGCTTTGTCAGAGTGAACGAGGCTTCCCTGATAAAGAGTCGCCGAGGCCCAACAAGAGGAGTTACTCTCCCAGGCAGCATCTTCGTTGTGTACGGCTCCAAGTCGTTTCCTCCCGCTCAGGAGCCGTGCTCACCTCCCTAACGCTGGGTGGAATAGTGATGGCCCCATTCCTCTGGCTTGCTGCGGCAGGGGAAGAACAGGCCAACACTGTGGCAGAGGCCTTGTCTGGGTCTGGGAAAGGAGGAGGAGGACATGGAGCAGGAAGAAGATAAGCAGAAATTGGGAGTGATTCCCAGCAAGGCCGAGGGAGCCCTGAGTTCCCGTAGCAGTAGCTGGGATGCCCACATCGGGCAGAGTTGGTCCTCAGTGTGCCAGGAAGAGGCAATGCAGGAGGCTTCATCAGTGAAGTGAAGGACTCGGTGGTGGTTTGCCACCAGCCCTCGGGTTACTTTTCAACGAACATCCCCAGGGAAGTCTCCAAGGGGGCATGCAGAGTTCAGTTCCCACTGGATGGCTTGGAAGATGTCCCTTTAGCCGGGTCCCCAAAAGGAGCAGTTGGGTCTATGCTGAGCTGAGATACCTCCCTGCACTGACAAACCCTCGTCCACTCGGTGCCCTGACCCTGCGCTGGGTACAACGAGGGGCCGCGGGATAGCGGGGCATTAAGTGTTGACTCATTGGTGGGAGAGCAAAATGTTGAAACCTGTGTCCCGGTCTCGCTCAACTGCACCCATAAATGCACACATGCTTGTCTGAGCTGAGGAGTCGGGGTGGCTGGATGGGGTGGTAGCCGCTGTGCTCCTCGCTGTGCCCTCCAGGGCAGAAAGCAGCGGGTGGGTCTTGCAAACAAATCGCCACGCGCCGCAGTTCTGCCTGTGCCACCAGAAACAACATGCCTGCCCTCACACTGAGACAAATTCCCTGGACCCCTTTCTTTTCCTAAACATCCTTTCTGAGCATCATTCTGCCCTTGCCGTCTCCCAGCCACGTCTTTCCCTCCACCAGCGAGTTAATACTGAAGCGAGGATAATAAAGTGCATCAGGCGGGGAAGAGAGAGGAGGCTGCTTGTTCATCTGGCCTCTCGCGTTGCTGTTTGTGTTTGGGTGTATGATGTGAAATATCTGTCCAAAGGGGCCTAATGTAGCAGAACACTGGAAATGCTTTCAGGCTGTTAGGTAGCTGCCCGACATGGCATTACCCCAACAGCTAATTAAACTGGTGCCCGTCCCAAAGTGATGAGTTTGCAGGGCGGCTGCGAATCTGAAAGAGATTGATGTTGCATGGCTTATCAATTTTCAATCTCAACACAGTGAGATATTTATCAGGCTGCAGAGAACAAACACTTGTAATATTTAAAGGGAGAAGACTTTAATGGAATCCATTGCAGATCACCAGTTTCTGTTCCCCTGGGCTCATGCCTTTTGTTGTCTTTCAGTCGTGTTCTTTTTGTTTTTTAAATTCATTTTCTTTTTTTTTGGCATACAGTAGTCAATGAGGGAAGGAGGTTTTCATTTAAAATGCTGGTTCCCTTCATCTCCCCCACCCTCTGTCCCTTCCTAAAGGTTTATGCATTTATTTGGATAAAAGGTTTTAAACAATAAAGAACTGTCTGCAGTAATTTGTGAAGATAATAGATTATCCTGGGAGGAGGCCTAAGTTGAAAAATTTCCTACTGCAGAATTCAGTCTTTTTCATTTAGTTATTTTATTAGGAAAGAAGAAGAAGAAGGGCAAGAGAGTAGGAGAGAGAAGAATGCAATTACTGGGCTGAATTATTTGCTGGAGTAAATCCTCCCATTTTTATTGAGCAGAATCTGAATCTGGTCCTTTCATACACTTGCTCTCAGGTCAGGGCCATGCAATCAGTGCTGAGGGCTGCCAGGTAATTTTACCAAAGTCACCTCAATGGGAAATAGCACGATGGCTCCATCCGCGGGAAGCCAATTGGATACGGTCCTGGATGAAAAATACCCTACAGCTTTCTCCAGGGAGGCCGAAAGAAAAATTGCCTGATGTGCAGGAGCAACTCCTGGCGTGGGATCCAGGCAAGGTCAAGCTAAAATTCATCAGCAGTTCAGAGCTGGACCTGGATTTGCCTTTTCAGAACTCAGCTTCAGATTACAGGTCTATTCATAAGTGCTCATTAGTACACCACGAAGAGATATTGTAACGAATACGGGCTGGCTAAATCACTAATCAATAGCTAAAGGGTTTAGCCGATTCTTTTCAGCCACAGCTTGTAACTGCCTTCAACACCTTCCACTGACGGTTTTATGAAACACATGCTGTTCCTGTCTGGGACATGCGTCTAAGATTGACTAATCACTTATAAACAACTTGTAAATGGATGGTTAATGAGAACTGCATGAATAATTGCTTTTTCATTTCACTGCCAAACCAGAAAAAACACGAAATGTGATTTCTTTTTCGGAATGGCCCAAAATAGAAAGTTTTTCAGCTTTTTTCTTGCCATAAAGGAGCTCATACATGCGAGCCCTCTCCACCTTTACAAAGCCGCTGAGATCAAATGGAAGAATCTCTATAATCCAAAATAAAGCAATTTTATGTTTCTTTTGTTTTACATTCATTTTCCCCACTTCTGAAAGTATTTTAAAAATTAAGTTGAGGCAAATGTAATTCTAAAATGGTGTTTTGAATGGAAATGGTTTTCTTTTCCTGTTCTGGGAATAAAAGATCTTCTTGAAACCCAATGTGAAAATCGTCTGGCATAGAGGAAAAAAAGCCCTTTGTATCATTTATTAAAGATGGCTGAAAGAATCTCAGATCGCTGCATTCTTCAAACACTCCTGTCACTCCTGCTGCAGCTCTGTCACTAGACAGATGATAGGATTGTAACCCGCATATGAAGACTGACCTCCAAGAATATATACTTGTGGACAATTTGGCATTTCCATGGGCATTCTGTATTTATCGGGTTGGTTGCTGTCTCCTTCCACAGATAGTTCCACCTCAGGAACTCGAAAAGCAGCGCGGACTGAATGTAAATAGGATCTGGATCCAGTTTATTTGCTTTTGCTCAAACTTCTGTGAGGATGCTTTATTCTTTTTTAATGGTAAATTTGAGTTTGGCTTATAAAACCAATCCCTAATTGAGCGAAAGATATTCAAGAAGCTTCAAATACTCTAAAACAGACTAGTTTGCACCAGGTTGTAAGCTCATTTTGCATTAAATCAGGTTTTCTCCATAAATGAGACCTTCACTATAATTGCTCTGGAGCAGTTTATTCTGATTTTGTTGCCTGTTTGGTTCTGGTAATTTGCCTCCAGCAAAACACTCAGGACAGACGAACCGCAGAGGAAGGCAGAGGATGCTCAATAGCACAAGTCCCGCTGGCACAAGCCTTTCCTCTCTTCCTCTGCCTCTATCTTAGATCTGACCACCTCTTCACCTCCGGAGGACCCTGCTTGGGAAGGCTGAGCCCAGCCCAGTCTCTCCTCTGATGTGTAAGACCCGTGTCCTCGGTTTCAGGGGTCGGTTCTCAGAGCCGGGGGTCAGGGGCTCTCTGTGCAGGGCATCTGTGAGCCTGATCGATGGAGAGTCTGCAACCGCCGGCTTTCTGTGGCGTGATGGCAGACGGGTGAAGGGCAGAAGACTGGGACAGGGAGGTTGAAAAATGAATGCTTTCTCACTCCAGTAGATAGAAGAGTCCCACCTTACCAACATGGTGCATTCTGCACAGCCAGACAAGCCCCGTCTCCCCTGCCATACTGGGCATGGGTTGATGTGGCTCCTCACGCGCAGCAAGGCAGCCCCGTGGTATCTCTCGGGCATGCTCCAGCCCATGCTCTGTGTAGCCAAATGCATCCCACCGTGTGGGAGCACAGGCTGTGAAGCCAGCTCTGCTCACCCAGACACATCTGGGCAGCAGCACATCTGGGCAGCCACATCCCACCCTGGCTCTCGCCCCCCCCCTCCAGCCCGAAGTCAGAGCCCCACCGGGACAGGGGCCAGGCTGTGTGTTCTCCCGCCGTCTGCGTCTACTGCCTTACAACCATGACAACTGCAGGGGGGAGAGATTAAACACAGTAGCTGCTGGAGGTATTCCCTGTTGCAAGGAAAAGAAGAAGAGCAAATACAGGAGACAGAGTAATCCGTGTGGTAAACATGACCGGTGAACATCCTCAGCGGGGATGCACTGGCAAGGTTTCCATGACCAACCTGCAAATGGTGCTGCTGTAGCTGGCCTTGGGGTGAGGGCTGTGGTTACACTTGTACGTGCACCCTGGTGCAGACACCCAGGCGATCTGGTGGGTGCAATCTGTAATAATCTAGGGGGACAAACCTCCTGGAGACAGCTAAATAAATAAGTCAGTGCAGCGACATCCACCACAGTTTAGTGAGCACAGCTGGTCTCTCAGAAGGAGTTCAGAGATAATTCCACCTCTGCATTGAAGACTTTGGACGACTGTTAATGAATTTAAATGATGGGGATTTTCTTTTCATGCTTCATTGCATATGCTCCTCACATTAGGATGCTAATTAAGAATACATCAGCCCAAGCTGGGAATGATGCGGACACTGAGCAAAGTGGAGCTCAGACAGTGTCTTTGGGACTACTCAGTGGGACCTTTTATGGGAGTCTGATAAATTATTTGCTTCCGCAGGTCTGGTAGGTACAGGTCCCAAAGTGAGTTAAGATTTGCTGTGGCTTTCATGTCTTGGCATCTTATTTGATCCCACTGGGATATCTGAGGACGGCGAGGGATGCTCGGGCAGTGAGGGATGCTCGGGCAGCGGGGCTGTCGGCACTAAGCATAGACGTGTGCGTGCGGAAGGCAGTCATTCTGGAGCCCTTGGTAGCCAAGAGGAGAGGGCCTTTCTCAGGGCACAGCTGGCCCATGGGCACAGAGGACAAAGCCCTCAAGGGCTAATGAATACAAACTCACCATCACTGGCTCGGGAAGCCCCTGGACTGCAAACTGTTGGAGTTTGTGAGGTATTGTGAATAATACCACAATAAGTTTGTGCTTTTCTGCCATTTTTCCGAGGCAGCCAACTTTGGAGACAGCTAGTCCGGCCCAGTGGTGGAGGTACTCATTTTCAGGTGATTCGAAGCAAGGCCTTGACTTTTTTTGCTAGGTTTTGTTTGCTGGCGATGGCACACGCTTTCAGTCCAGATGGCACTTCCTAGGAGGCACCAGCCTGGGGCTGATATATCTCACCATCAAGCATCCTGGGTGTAAGGGGGGTTTGGCACTGGGATGTCTTGATGTTCTGGGTGGGAAATCTCCCCTTCTAATGTGCCAGACCCTGCCATGACATCTCCACAGCTGTGACTGGGAAATTATTTCTAAAACCTGGACTGAGCTAAAGTCTGCAATCGCTTCTTAAAGTCAAGGGGAGGGTGAGAGAGAAGAAAAGGTTTATAAATCATGAAACCTATTAATCTAATCCTAGAACAAATTTACAAATTCTAAAATGGTTTTGCAGAGCCGATGGAAAAAAATGGATTTTGCAAATCTTAACAATTACTCTTTCCTAAAGAGCTTCTTGCTTTCCAGAGCAGCTTTGTGTTTGGGACGGTTTAGTGAGAGATTGTTCCGGCAGGCTGCCCATGGCCTCTCATTATGAGAAGGGTTGCAAATGCTAATTCTTGGGCTGAAACACTGCTCTCAGTTCTGGGAAGCCTTGTCGTCTGTGCGAGGAGATGATTTCTTGCACTTAACCACTTAACTGCTGCTGTGCTTTCTAAAGATATCAGGAGAGAAAATACCTGTAATTGCAAATGATTTTTGAAACAGTGGCAACACTCAAATGGCGCTAATTGGCTTCACAGCACTGGGGCTGTATCCACATGCGTAGCAAGACCACAGTTGAAAGAGGCAAAGAAGTGGTTTGCATGAAAATGTGCAGGATTTAGAGCTCAGCTCTCATGCCTGCTGGGAAAGGGCACTCCAAGATCACGGGGGACTTGGGCTCAAAGAAGCATGGGAGGGCCGTGAGATGTGCGCAGCCACCAGCCTAGCCTTGCTGAGCAGGGCAGAAGACATTTAATGTCTCCTGAAGGATTCAGGGCAATGAAGTCACTGAGTCACCAAGGAAAGGGAATGAAGATCCCCTAATGCAGAGGGAGAAAACTAGGAGGTGGAGAAGCAAGGAGGTGTGCAGCTGAGATCTCAGATTTGGCCCAAGTGGTCCTCGAACCTCAGGAGAATACTTGAAGAAAACACTACACTCCCCAATTTATGTCACAGAATCACAGAATCACAGAATGTTCGGGGTTGAAAGGGACCTCTGTGGGTCATCTAGTCCAACCCCCTGCCGAAGCAGGGTCACATACAGCAGGCAAATTTTGGGTATAGTTACAGCCTCATGGACACTGCTATAACAGAGGAAAGGCTTGGTTGTGGTGCAGTCACTTAACAGTAGTTCCTTAAAGGTTTTCACAACTTGATCACTATTTTTGTGTCATCCATACAAAAACTGGAACAGCAGAAAAAAAGGCTGGCCACAGGAGGGAGAAGCATGTTTTACAGTGGAGACTTTTGCTTGTTAGGCTTAGCAAAACAGAAGTTGAGTGGGAACAGGATCACTCCCTCTGTGTGTATCACACTGAATAGCACCGTGGAGGGAGAAGGATGCAGACGCTTAAATAGAAAATTGGCATGGCAGAAAATGGGCATAAATACGTTTCAGACAGAAATTTTAAAAAGATTCTACCAAGAGAGGAAAGAGGTGGTTGTCTTTGTCCATGATGACCCACAAGAGAGATGCAATATCAGTTCTGGACTCCTGAGCAACGTGTGGTACCGTACAGTGCCAGAGACAGCAGACGTGGATGGAAGGCAACACACGGTACAGCAATATTGGCTTCTGCTGGGGAGGTTGTTTATCTCTGCGGCGATGGAAAATCCAGGACCCGGTTGGTGGGGGAGATATGGAGAGTCTCTACGCACACGGTTGTGCCTAGGACAAATCAAAAGGGACACGATAATTTAGGAAAGGGAAACGTTTATTTTCTAGCTTTTGAATGCGTGTCGCACCCAGTTGAGAACAAAATTAATTCATTCATTAAATCGACTCACCGCATCAGATGAAGTGGTGATGCCACATTACGGGTGGCTGCTGCTTCACCAGGGGAGGCTGACAGCACGGCGGGGAGCCGAGCGGGCCCCCGGCGGTGGGCACGGCCTGGCCCTGCCACGGGATGGAAGTGCAAGGGAAGCTCAGCCGGGAGATGCTCTCAGCCAAGGAACCCCAAGAGGGAATTTTGTCTGAATCAAAGGGAAGTTTACGCAGGGTTTTTTTTCCCCTTTTTTATACAACTGCACATGGTATCTCAGATTTTTGGCTCCTGTGATGTCTGTAGCAGCTTCCACCTTTTCCCTTTCTATTTTCATTCTCAGGAGGAGACTGTGCCGTGTGCCAACTGCTGGCGCCTGGGGGTTGTTCCCTCTTCAAGGGAGGCTCTTCTAGTTGTGCCAACACAGCAAAGAGAAATGCTTTCCCAGGGCTTTTTGAACAACAGAGGTGCAAACTGTTTGCCCCGTCAAAGCGACCGAGTCGGTGTGAGGAGCTGTGCCAGCTACCCAGGCTTGAAACAGGCCACGTCCCTGTGCACCCCGTTCAGGAGCGCAGGGTGGGCGCTGTGCACCGGCACAGCCCATCTCGCATCAGCAGAAAACACCATGCTTCAGTGCGCGTTCAGCACTGTAAATTATGCCCTGGGCTTCTGTGCACACCTCTCCCAGCCTGAAACATGTAGTGCTCAGCAGTGCTGCCTGCTACCACGTGTCCCTCCTCCAGTCCAGCTCCCAGCGCAGACAGGTCCCCCGTCCCTGTCCGGGTCCACGAACGCTGCACTGCTGGTATGGTGCTCACTGTGATCACAGGGCAATCCAAGCTCCGTAGCGGATACTGGCATCTTACTGGTTTTTACGGCTTTCTGGAGTTGAGAGATTGGGATTTACTAGTGCACAGATTGCCCTGGGTGTGATGCATATTGTGTTTATTTGGAGAGTAATGAACTGCACAGATGCCTGAAAACCGGTATCTCAAATGTTATTCAAAGGCCAGCTACAAGCTCATCCGACTGAAGCCAATATCCCAGCCCTCTCGGCAGCTGGATCCAGGCCAGAGTGTGAGCTGAAGCAGCCCCAGTGCTGCCGACAGATCCTCTCCGCTGTCAGGAGGTGGCTGGCGCTCATGTGCGTCCCTGTGCGTCGTTCTGGATCGGGCAGGATGGTGGTCCCTCACTGGGGAGCGGTGGCACCAGGCCAGGGCACCACGCTGGGCAGCACCAGCTCTCTGCATGTTCCAGATGACACCTCTGTGGCCGGGGGCCTCCCTTGCAGCCCCCAGGCTCAGCCTTCCCTACCCACCTGTGGGCACGGCTCAAGCCACTGTGGCAGCGCAGCCTCAGGGTTAGGGGGATGCGAAAGCAGCACAGCTCCCTGCTAGCTAGAGACACCCACTCCAGGATGGATGGCAGCTCGTTGGAGCTGAGCAAGGTAGCAGGGAGGTGGGATCTGCACAACAAGGGAAAAAAGCATTCTGGAGAGTTTGCAGCTTCCCCTGAGAAAGCGTCTTCTGGGTCAGAAGTTCACATCAACAAATGGCGTTCTGGTTTTTGCTGTACTTCTGGATTGCTCTCACATGAGAACGGCCATGAATGATGTTCTCTGTCATCCCTAACTGGCAAGCAGATTCTACCTCATCCTGGCAGATAACGACCTGGCTTAAGTTATTCATGACTTCATCACCCCTTGGCCAGACTACAGCAATACAGTCTCCCGGGCACAGCGCCCCGAGCCAGCCCCACGCTGTGCCCCAGCACTGAGCCCATGGCTGCTCCTGCCCTTCAGGTGTCAAAATCTTCACAGGACATCCCCGTCCCCGGGGCTGCACGTGCTGCGCGCAGCTGTGAGGGGACAGTCCCTGTGCTGGGCATGAGCCAGGATGAGGGAAGAAAATAAAAACTCCATTGCCATTTAGAGCAGCACGGAGATTCTGGTTGTTTCTGCGCTGCGGTTTGAAGACGATCTTGAGTTTTCCCATAATGAGAGTCTGGGACCCACGTCTGGATGCGTATGGCCTTTTACCTCTGTCCATAGGTCTCGTAGGGAGAGCACCATCCCAGAGCCACTGCAGACAGCCAAGTATCTCGAGGACGTTCTTCACCTCCCATCTCGCTGCCACAGCTCATTTGTGAGCCTCATCGCTTTGTATCTGGACACTCATCACTGCCGGCAGGCAGAAAAGTGGAAGCAGAGAGCAGGGGACTGAGCACTGCTTCTCTCCAGCACGACTCACTTATTCATGGCTGCTTCTGCCTTGGCCCCACAGGACATTTCACCTCTGAAGCAGGAGAGTCATTCCACGCTACAGCCTCAAAATGATCCTCAGCCACGCAGTGAAGCAGCCATCGCTGGTCGTTTTGTTCCTGGCTCTGAATGCGCTCTTGGAAAGCGGAAAAGTGGATGAACTGAGATGAGAAAGGGGCTGTGATTCTTCCACTCCGCATTCACCGCTCTCCAGACAATGTACAAGAGAAAACCAATTTGTGCAGAAGAAACAGGAGCAAGGAGTTCCGGTGCGCTTGCAGGGAGCAAAACAAACTGAAGAAAATAAGACTATTGAAAAAGTGTCAAGTTGGGAAGAGTGGGAAGACAGGGCAGAGCTATTTATTAACGCACGGAGCTGGGGACCGCAGAAGGTAGATGGGGCTAGCTGGAAGGTCAGTTCAGGATCTTTATGTTTTAATCCTTTAGGTGCAAGACGTTTACTGAACAAGGCGAGGGAAGGGTGCATGGGATGGGGTGACTGCTGGGCAGTAGAGAGGTTTCCTCCTCATCACCGGCGTACAGTCAGTGTGCTCAGGTGTTGCTGAGGGTGGGAGATGCGTCCTTCTCGGGCCGTGAACAAGTGCCCCTTCTGCCAAGGGGCAGCTGAAGTCCTGCCATGAAGAAGACTACTCTGATCAGGTCCCTACTGCTGACACACAAGCAGTCATCACATTTCTGGGGGTGAAAGCGGAGCCATCCTTCCTTTCCTTCTCCATTTGGTCTGCAGTCTGGGAGCCAGGCACCCGGCGCACGTGGGTCCCTGCGGAGGGGGGAGGAGGCCTCGCTGGCGTGACGGACACCTGATTTTGCCTTACTGAGTAGACATCGATCATCTGTCTCTGCGCATAACAATGATAATAGAGTCGATGCTAATCAGTCCGCTTGTTTCCAGAGCGGGATGTGCGTGCGTGTGAGGGTATGCCAACAAGGCTCGTTTGGGCTGAGAAATTACAGATGGAAATGATGCATTAATTCAGCTGGTGCATTCCCTTGCACTCCTTGGGTGCCCCAGAATCATCCCCCGGATCATGGCACATAGAGCCTTCCCATGGCCCCGGTTTGCATGAATAGGGGGAGGCAACGAAGGCCTGGGAATAGGATGCAGATACAAACTTCCAGACTTTGCCTTCTGTCCCCGTTTGTAGCCCAGGTTCGGTGCCTTATCTTCAGCCAGCGTTTCCTGATCCTGTAAGCAGAGAGCCACCAGCCCTCTATGGAGGAATACAAACAAAATCTGTGCGCTGTGCACAAAATCTGTGCACCATGTGCTGTGGCCACAGTGATTTTCATTTATTGCTTCTGTTTCTTTTTCTCCACCCACAATTTGATTTATACACTTGCAGAGGAAGCATCCCTTCTTCCTCTGATCTCGCAGGGACGATGGCTGGTCCACTATCAGACTCTGAGATAATCTTCCCGAGGTAAGTTGCTGCCTTTATGCAGTCAGTGTCTGCTCACACAATCCCTGGCCGAAAGAGCTGTCTCTCTCCTGCGCTCAGCGCAAGGGGCTTCTGTTATCAGCAGCTTCTATCTGCAAAGCAATTGATAATAACAAATAATTAAAAATGCAGCTCTGTTTCAGCAGCCTCTAGGTGCTCTCCCTGGCTAAAACAAGAGCTTGTCAGTGTGAAGGGCCATAGGAAAATGTGTTTTTCTCACCTGTGAAGTGTTGCTTCTGAACTCTTTTTTATTCCATTCTGCGTCCATCTTATCTGTTGCTGTTCTTCAGGTCAGAGGCTGTATCTTCTCTGGTTTTGCACTGCGGGGTGCCAAATGCAGGCAGTTTGTTATTATTTTTCTGTGCTGTTTTCTTGCTTGCTTGATTTTGGGGCTGCAGTGACATGTGGAGTTGATTGAAAAGCTCCATCGCTGCTCTTAAATAACTCCCTGTGTAGACAGCCTTCTTCTGGAATGCGAACAGGGTTTCCTGATTTAGCTTAATCCACTTCCAATTCTAACTTGCATCTTTGCCTGGAGTCAAAATGTTTGTGAAGGGAGCTGTCACAGGACAGCTCACCCGGACAGCTGGTCCCTGGAGCTCCGTCCTAAAATCCCAGCCTCACCCCTGCAGGATTCATGGTCTGCAGAGGTCGGAGCTGGCCAGCCAGAGCTGGCAGGGGGATCTGGAGAGCAGCAATGAGAGCGGCTCAGAGGAACCTAACCCCAACGTCTCTCCTCCTCCCACCCTACGGCATTTCTGTGGGAATTGAGGGTATTTATTTATCTGGCATACATAAGCTTTTAGAATAAAACAATGTAGCCGTTTGTAGAGGTGGATGTGGCTGTGATGCGGGTGAGGAGGGTGCACAGCGTCTCCCCGGGCTCGTGATACGAGGCAGACACCGCTGAGCTAAACACGGGGCTACAACCCTCCGGGGTGCACCTCCTTCTCCTCGCATCCCGTTTACCACCCTGCAAAACCACGTTGCCAGGGTCGCCCTGCCCCACATTGCCAGTCTCTCTGCCGGCCGTGCCACAAGCGCATGGTGACCCAGGGACTTGAACCCCTCCCTCCACAGACGAGTCCCCGAAGAGGCAGGTGTCCCCAAAAGGCCATGCCCCAGCCATGGGGACAGCATGGATGTGTCTTCTCCACCCGTGACGGAGCCGGTGCCGGTCTGCAGGATGCAGGAGCCACTGGGTGTCAGTAGCATCCCACATCCCGGCTGCGCGTGGCCGTGGAGGCTTTCCTCCCACTCGGGAAAGGCAGCTCGCTCCTGTGTTCGGGGGAAGGTGGTACCAGCCTCATCCCACTGGAACTGCTGGTTGTTGGTCAGGTTTTCCCACCCCGTGGAGCTACAAGGAGGGGTGCTACCGCTCCAGGAGCTGCAGCAATAGACTGAGCACGGGGATACCCTGCGCAGACTCGGCTCCTTGCGAAGCACGGTCTGCTTTGGCCAAGGTGGCCTTTTTTTTTGCAAGCAGACCTGGAGCATGGGATTTTCTCCCACCCACCTCTCTTCCCCCAGCAGCTTCTGGAGCCACCCAGCCCCAGCTCTGCTCTGAACCTGTCCCTACACTGTCTGTGTCACCCCTACCACTGCCCATACCCCTTCTCACCCATTGCCCCAGCCTGCAGCCCCATGAGATGGTGCTGGCTGGTGATTTTCTAATCATGAGGGTTTTTTTCCCTAGCCTTAACAATTTACTAAAATGAAGCATTTTGCAGGGACTTATCACCTGTGGAGTGACATTTCTGGCCCGAACCAAAAGGAACAAAAAGTCCTGTGCCCCAGGACAGCCAGTAAATCCATAATGCCAGCACCCACTTGAGTGGTAGTTCAGCTGCGGGACCATCCTCACTCACTGTCAGGATCTGAGTTGCTGTCTTCCACGTAATGTGTGACGGCTTGACTAAGGACCTTCCTCCTGCTATGGGTAGAGTCCTCGCAGTTTCTCCTGGTGGAGAGGTTCCAACCTTCCTTAGGCTGAAGTGAGGCTGTCTCCGCAGCCTGCTGGTCTGGCTTTCATCAGCCAGGTAAGATATGCTTGTGCATGCTTTCCCTGTCTCCCCACACAGTCCCCTGAATCTCATGTCCTGGCTGCATCCACCAGGCTGTCTGGGGACAAGAGATGTCTCTTCTAGGTGTACAAAATCCCTGAAGACCCCTCAGTTCTCAAAACAGAGGGGGAAATGTCCAAGATCTTGGAAACCGTGCCAGCGTGGGGCGCCTGCCTGCTCCTGGCCAGCTGGCTGGGTGCAGGTTCTGCAGCCTGTTGGGTTTATTGACTCACCTGAGCATGGACGGTGGGATTTCCCCCAGACCATCCACTCCTTGGGACGCATTGTCTTCATCAGACCTGGACAGGCTGTAACTTGCCCAAACTCACACAGGGAGATGGAGTTCATAGCCAGCCCTCCGCTCATGCACGTGGGAGAGCAGTGGCCCCCCCATCTCCTCCTCCTGTTGGCAGGTCCCTGCTTTCCCCAGAGCACCTCGAGGTGGAAATGCCCATTTCTGCGGGCCGCTGCTTCCCAGCGATCGCTCTGTAATGCAGTTTCCAGGGCCATTATTTCTTGGCTGCCAATACCAACCCGGGCACTCAGCTTGGGGAGTTAATGGTGTAATCGGAGCCGTGGTGTGAGGCCATGAGGGAGACAAGCTCCATCAATATTTTCCGTGTACACAAGCCCTTGATTAAAGGTTACAGGGTTAACTTGCTCCCGCTCACCATGCCGAGGCAGGCAGAGGGGAAGGTGGGAGGAAGGGAACCGGCTAAAAGCTGTGTTTTGAGATGACTGCTGGGCTGTAGGCACTCAGGCCTGACACGCAGCTGTTACCCGCCATCCCACTCACCCTCCAAAACTCCCTTCACCTAACGAGAGCTGTTTGTGCCTCTCCATGCTGGGAGGAAAGGAGCTTTGTGAGAAGTCAAGGTAGCAGCGAAGGAAGAGGCTGACTTCCCCCTCGCAGCTCCCTCTCCCCGCTCCTCCTCTGCCCCTGCACAGAAGGTCAGGTCCCATCAGCTCGTCCCTCCCACACGGGGTCCCTGCCAGCCCCTCCATGCTGCGTTACCTACCCCAGGAGAGGAGTTGCCCCACCAAGTCCCAGAGTGGGATGGAGAAGAGGCAGATGTGTCCAGTTCAGGAGGGGACACAGCTGATGTCACCGTGTTGGATGGGGGGAGGGTAAGTCAGAGCAGCCCCAAGGCTGGCCTAGGTGATGGTGAGCCCTGGGCACACACTGAGTGCTCCCAAGCTTCAGTCCCACCCATGTCCTCCCTTTCTTTGTCTGCGTGCAATAACAAAGCCTGGGCCAGTGGTTCAGGCTCGGCGTGTGCCCTGTGAAGCCCAGGCTCAGCTCCATACCGCGGGATGTCGTAAGCACCTGGGTGACCTGTCAGACACCGATAATCCCAGAGATGGAAAGCAGAACTCCCATCTTACTTGACATCAGGTGGCAAATGAGGCTTACCCTGCACAGATCAGGGCTGATTTGCCTTCACTTAGGCTTGATGGATAGCTGTCTTGTGCGGTTATCAGCAAGGAGATCTGTCATCCCCCGCCCAAGGGCTGCGGGTTTCGCTGCTGGAGGATTTGATTGAAGACGGGCACGCTCAGCCGCAGCTCCAGCCAATGCGTTGCGGCACTGGGGCTGTGGGGTCAGCCAGCTCCTCCTGTCATGCTGCTGACAGCCGAGGCCGTCTTCGCGCCTTCCTGGCCCTGTCCTGCCTCGGCTGGAGATGAGCAGTGCGTTCTCCTGATGCTCTTTCTCCAGGCAAACCAGGGATTGCTTTTAGCCTGGCAAATGCGACGCATTGGCCTGCCGGGAGCACACATCCCTGCGTGCCTGCGAGTCTCTGCCTCTGCCCTGCTGCCTGCCAAGTCAGAGAGCGGAGAGGAAGAAAGCAGGAGGAGCAGTGTCCCAGGACAAAGAAAACCTTTTGCTCTTTCTCCTCAGAGACTTTATCTTCCCTTGAGGCAACAGATTTCTGTACAAGTATTTTCAAGTTTGGATTTATTTGGTAGCAGCGAAGTTGTGTTAAGATTAGAGAGGACTTAAACGCTCTCCAGTTATGGCCAAAGCCTCGTTGGTCCTATGGCCTGGAGGCGATTTGATGGGCAGTGTGCTGAGGTCACACAACATCAGTTCGGGTACTGGGCTTGGGAGTGATGCATTCTTCAGAGACACAGAGCCATGGTTTGATGCCGCTGTGTCCCACACCAGCCCACTGTAGTAAACTGCAGGGAGCAAACTGTTGCTGAAAGAAGAGCTCTGTGCATCGCTTATCTCCTTATTTTTGCGCTTTGTACTTGCCTTTTCTTTCTTTGTTTTCTTTACTTAAGCAGCTTCCACAACCAGAATTGTTAACTCTTAGGTTTTTTTTTTCTTTTCTTCC
>Ga0181612_162027_pt1 | contig 39876 bp, 16 predicted proteins | sample HoacroProtozoa21_FD_119630 | JGI IMG/M metagenome (GOLD analysis project Ga0181612, IMG submission 119630) | Hoatzin crop microbial communities from Cojedes, Venezuel. Combined Assembly of Gp0051906, Gp0051904, Gp0051908
CCCCCCCCCCCCCCTGTTTTTGGGGCATATCCCTTTTAGATGTCCAAATGGAAGCCTTTAAATCCTGATATTCAGAAGTGCTAAACAGACAAAGCTTCAGCTGTATGAGTACCCTTTCTCTCAGCGGTGACAGTGTCAGATTCTGAAGCGCTGGGAAACGCTCGCCTCTGCATAATCCCACAGCAAACTGGAGAGCAGGGATGGGACAGAGTCAGGTCTCCTGCTTCCTGCTACATGCTCTGACAAAACTTGTCTAGGAGGGTGAGTTTTGCCATTACTGAAAATCACTAGGTCAAGTTTAGATGTCTCTACGCAAGCCATAGTTTCACTAGCAGCTCTGGGCTTGACTTAAGGATCATTTCGTAAAATCATACATCTTTTGTTACTTAGAAGATAACACAGGATAACCATATTATGTCTTCTGGTCTGAAAAACCCTATAAATCTATGACTGAGAACACAAGAGAATTAACTATAATGAATTATCTTGGGGGTAACACAACAAGTTTCTGATTAAGGCTTTTTCATCTTTCTGAGATGGGATACTAGCCACCAAATTGCACTGTCTCTTCCATTACTCTGTGTGCCACTGAACCATCAAAGCACATAAAAGTAAAGCCAATCTGATTTAGCTAAATAGGAAAAAGTCCAAATCCTCTTCCTCCCACAATAGTTCTGCACAGACATCTACAGAGAGCAGAATGCTGTCCACCTGTGCATGTCTGAAGAATTGTAGAGAATTATTTTAAAGATGAAAAATCAAAGTGCCAAAATAATACAATCTGTGGTGTAAAAATAGTTTCAGGGTAAGTCCTATGTGCTCAAAATCTCATCACAAACTCCAGGAACTGAACGAGCACAGAGACCAATCCTTTCAGTCACAGGGATGGTTCCAAAATAATGTAAAACGTGTATTTGGCATCCAGGAAAGCACTATGGGGAAATTAAATATCCCAAAAATATTCCAGCCTAACTTTAACAACTATATAAATCATTCTAGGTTTAGAAGGAGGGATAGAAGGTTTTGAAGTAAATTTCTTTTCCTTTTTTTTTTTTTTTTTTTTTTTTGAGACTACCATCTTTAAGGTGGAATAATAACTACAGTTTTTCCTATTTGTTCTTTGCCCCTGCATGGTGAGTTGTCCTCAGTTCAAAGCATTACTGTAGGGAACCATTTCTACTGCACTAAAAAAGAATACGTTGATTACAGTCATTAAAATTTCCTCCAAGGTGTAAGTATGAAGTATCCTTTAAAACACTGGGTAGCTGTTCTTACAGTCAGCATCAGTTATACACTTCATGTGTTTTTTTAAGGCATTGCTTCGGAAGCCAGATCTTGCAATTATTGTTCAGTTTAAGATCTGTTGTTCAATGTAGAAAAGGTTACTTTTGCTATCATCTCTTACAGCCCACAGTGCACTATTGTAGATTCAGAGGCCTATAATTTTTGTCAACAAGCAGCTCGTCATTTCAGAAACCTGAATGAGAGAATTCTTTTTCACTCAGCATGCAGACAGCTAAAGCCCTTTTTTCCCCTGGGGTGATGTGCTAGTTTGATTTTATTTTCTTTGGCATTTCACCTGTCAGATTATGGTAAGTAGAAGAAACAAAGAATAATCATCACATTCTCACTGAATCTCACAATCAAATGTCTGGAAATATAAGATAAATTAGAAACATTATCCTGAGGGAAAACATGAACACTGAAAAGACCATCAGATATCCAAATCATCTTCCAGTGACCTAGGATTCCCATACAGGTTTAAAAAAGTCAGAAATGAAACCTGCATAGGACTGCCACATCTACTTTTTTTATCTTCAAATACTAGGGGTTTTTATCTTCAAATACTAGGGAGCGACCTACAATGACATAAGGAAAAAAAAAAGTTGCACATTTAAGAATATTATTCAATAATGAAGCTGTATGTCTTCTTTAAGACTCACAAATGCTTTCTGAAACCAATCTTGAGGCCAAGAAGCAAGACAGGTTATCATGAAACAGCATAAGCTCACATTAACTAGTTGGCAAGGTGAAAAGATTAATGAGCCAGAACACACCAAACATGCTCCTGATTTACTGCATCTGTAGTTTGCATGTTCCCAATTTCTCTCAGTCTCACAGTGTTGAGATTCATAAGGGATGAAAGCTTACCTGCTTGACCAGTGGTAACACTGACAGCTGCAAAAAGCCTCTGGGAATGACTCAAGTCAGAAACCCCATTCACAGCTTCAACTTCAAACGTGTAGTTAGCATGAGCTAGCAGGTCCATGACAGTGACATAGTTATCTACTAATCCAGTTTGCTGGGGCATGTATCCAATGTTACTCCCACAGGGAACACATTCGCCCTGCTCCCAGCTGCACCTCTTGCACAAAATGCGGTAGGTCACATCATTTCTTCCCCCGTTGTCAGCAGGAGGACTCCACTCCAAACTCACAGTAGTCTGGTTGATATTGAAAATGAGGTTTTGTGGTGCGGATGGGGGTCCTATGTAACACACAAAAAAGTTCAGGGTAATTGCACAGAACCATGGTCAGATGTATAGCTAGCATTTTAATTACTGAGACAGAAAATACTTGAAGCATTTTTCTTCAAATAAACATTTCATTGTTTTTTACTACAAGCTGTATAAAAGCTCCTTTGAATTCACTTGGCAAGAGCTTTATTTATTTTCCACTAAGGCATCAGAATAACAATTGTCTGTGTACTTACTGCAACTGACTTCAGCCATTTATCTTCTGTGCAATTAAAAGGATTGGTTAATGTACCTTAAAGGTTGTCTGTTCTAGGTTTCCCAAGTATGGGATTTGTTCTTCTCTTCTAAACATACTGCACCAACTGCATCTAGTCTTTTGTTATCAGTTCTGATAAGATTTACAGAGATATTTAGTGTTGCTTTGGATTTAGGAGACTTCCACTATTTGAACCCCCAATCTGTGTAGGCTAGGCTATTTCCAGTTAGAAGGTTAAGCCAGATCCAATTACAGTTCAGTCAAAGCTGAGATCCTGCACAGGTTACTTTTTATTTTTCATGTTGCTCTTTTTGATATTATATCACATAAAGCACATTGTCTACAACAATTTTACAGCCATGGGAAAATTATGCCTGTATTCTGTCTATCACAATGACTTACACACTTACCCAACATGCAATGCTTTCCAATGTTATATCAAGCAAACACGAAAGTTATATTTGTGCTGATTCTATATTCACTGTCAACATTTTTTCCCCCAGTGCCTTTCAATTTCTTTTAGTTGTAAATGTACTTTTCAAATATCAGAAAAAACAGCTGAAACTACTAGCTGTAAGTGGCTGCACCTGGTTGGTTAAGCAACGTCCTTTACTATTAAATTCATGACTGACTCACTTGTGCATGCGACATATGGTGGATCAGAAGGTGCTCTATAATAGCTATCTTCACAATCGCATCTTGAAGATCCTTCCTTGTCAGAGAAGCTGTGAGTAGGGCAGCGGGAGCACTGCAGATCTTGTGAGGAAGATTTGTAGAACCCACGGCCACAAGCTAAGGCAAAACAAAACAAATTAAGGTTTAGATTTGCATGGACTATTCTAATCTTTTTTTCTGTCTCTGTCACATAAGGTACACATTCCTGTAAACATCTGAACTATCCTTTCTGTTACATTGGTGCAAGCCAAAAGAAAACATTAATTCCTTCTCTTCAGTTGAAGCTGTTAATGATTTTGTGGCATTTTTATGAGTTCAAGCACACACTACAAATACCTCTGCAGTTGGCAGCACAATATTTTAACACAGAGGGCCACAGAAATATAACAAGCATCTGTTTTTCACCAAGGAAGAGTACAATAATGGGGTGAAACAGCTGGATGCCTGCAATAGGCCTAAACAAGGGAAAAACAGTCTGGAGAACATCTACTCTAAGGCCACTGAAGTGTTTCTGGTATCTGAACTAGTTGGCTTGGAACTAATAGAGCAAAAGTGCCTCTTCTCTGACCTGAGCAACCCAAAGAAGCGGTAACCCAGCAGTGGGCCCTGATCCTGGGGAATGAATGAGACATGAACACTTGTTGGACAGATGACACTGATAAGAAGACGCAGAAAGTGGAGAAGGGCAGACAGCATAAGCTGCACAATTGGTTTTTCCAGTTTCACAGAGAAAGACAACCAGGCTGAAATCAATTTACTAAAACTTTCAAGGGAAAGTTAAAAGGTAGCTAATTGGAAATCTGCATGTAAGATCACTTCATACTTCAGTTTGTGTGCTGTGAACCCATGAAGTAAAAAAAGTGTTGTGTTCCAAAACTGATGTTTAGAAACAGTTTTATCAGCTACTGCCACAGTTCCCAAAGCAGAAACACCCATAAAACACACACATAATGATTCTCACAAGCACAGAACTGCAACCTAGACAGCCAGCTTAAGAGTGGATAAACTGTGAGCACTGTAGAGGATGAGGAAGCGGGAAGTGGGGATCAGACAAAGCTAAAACTGGAAACAGATTAAGAGTCCATTTCAGCACTGAGGTTATGGGCAAACTTACAAACACCGTCAACATGAAAAACAGAACACAAAAGTCCTTCAGAACTTCCTAATCTAGTAGAGGCTTTTTCAAACATGTTATTTTATTCTCTTTTTCCAATTCCAACAAACTTTCTAACCTTCTTAAGCCATCACCTGTATGCAAAGAAAAGGGGACAGCGGGTGAAACTTAGTATTGGGTATCAAAATATTAAAGCTAGTTAAATAGTCATTCTGAATTCAGAGAGAGAGAATTTACTTTTGTTATATTCATATTTGCTTGGATATTTTCTCAGAACAGAAATGCAAAGTATCCAAAGACACTGATATTTGGAACAGTTATTTCAGTTGTCTGGTACTGCAATGACAGAAAGAGCAGGAAAACAATGAGCTTCATCCAAATCTCACCGAAGCTGGACCCACAGTGACATCACTCATTAATCTGGTGAATTTCTTGCAACCGAGAGAAAAAACTGATGGTAATACTCCGTATAACAATATACTGAAGTAGATGAATTAGGTAAATTAACACTGGATCATACCAGCATAAAATGATAGGAAATTCTGTCCCTCTATTACCCTCTATCAATATACTAACTTTCTAAAGAAAAATATGCCTAAAGGACAGAAATCGCCATAACATTTGGGGTTCATCTTGCTGGAAAAAACAGTGGATGGAAGCTAAATTACCTGGCAGAGAAAATTAGCATGTAAAGCATTTATCATTTGACTTTGACAAAGGGGCACAAGCGTGCGTTAGAAGAAAATCTAGCCCTGCTTATAAAACATGCTATAGTTTGACTCTACCACAGTAGCTGTTATATATGCTATTTAGAAAAGAGGACAGAAAGAGTTTTGGTGAAACCCTTTGGATCAACATGATCCATGAATTCATAGCTGTGGCAAATTTAACTCAGAATTATCCTTTTACACCTTTACTCCAGATTGTTTCAGAATTGCCTGACCAAAGACAAAGAGCACAAAAGCTGAGCTGATTTGTATGCATGTATCTCAAGACATATATTTAAACTTCTGTCTGCTCTTTCAGGACTTGCAATTGAAATGTACCTTAAAATTACCAAATAATAGTTTCCTGCCTTTCTTAAATAGTCATGTTCCTCTCATATCGAGCAAAACACTGGACAAATACACCGGCTCTTCCAGCATGCAGCCCTCTGAAAAGCAAAGAGCAACTTAAAAGGCAAAGATCCCTACTGTGCTTCCAGTCTGTCCTTCTCAGCAGGGAATGTTACAGAGCAAAGATGAAGAAGGTAAAATAGATATTTCAGACAGAAATAACAAAATGTAAACAGAAAACCCCTTTTCATTTTTTTTGTGATGACTTGATCAGACTTTTATATGCTTAATCACTCACTATGTAACATAAGTGTGCATTTCTTATTACAGTTCAAAGGATCTAAATGTCTGTGACTAGTTTACATGACTGAAAGCCATTTATTCTCCTGCACAACATACCACAGGTGGCAGGTTCGGACACTTGTACAATGCTACAATTCCATGATATTTTTCCAACAAGAGGCTTGTAATGACATTTAACAACCATCCCTTCAACTTATATACTGCTTAAATATAAGGGGCAGAATATTCCAGTATTGAAATTTTTAACTGTATGAAAAGGATTTTAAAAACTTTATAGCTCTTTAGAAGGGAGGGTACACAGGGGTACACACCATAATTAAAAGTACTCATTGGAGTAATACAACTAAATTATTTTCCCATTTTTCTTCATAAATTTAAATTTGTCAGAAAAATTTGTTTTGCCACCCAAGCAGTGGAATACTTCTACTGCTCAAATATCGGGGAGCTATGAATCTTTATCTGTTTTTAACATATGTCATTGTCCTTGCCAAGAAACTTACAACTAAAAATTCTACCAAGACAGGCTGTTGCAACGTGTGATGACTTGCCAGTGGTCTATTAGAGATCACAGATGGGAAAGAACCATTCAAAAATACTTTTTTGCCTCCTTTTTTTTGCCCCTTTTGTCCTGTCTTGCCAAATTGCCATAGTGATTTTTTTTATATTAAAAGTAATTTAAATACTTTTTTTGTTCTAATCTATTTTAAATCTGCCTATTTTGATTAATTTCAATTTTTTATGTAATATTTTTAAGATCACAGTGACAGATTGTATAAAATCCCCACTGACACTACCTCCATGAGCAACAGCAAAAAAATGCTAATTGTAAAAACACCCACCACATAAGCCAAACATTACTTAGAGATCCATACATGCAAACCTAAAGGTGATAAATACAGGTAGTGTTCCACAGAAGTATCTCATGGCAAAGCCATGCAACTGCCAGTTGCAGGGCAGTACATTAATCAAGAAAATTATTTGCTACCATGAAAACACAAACAAATTAAAAAAAAGAAATCTTCAATTGTAGAAGTGCGAGGCTTCCGGGTGGCACATCAGCTTAAGACTGAAAGGGCACGCAATTGTTTCAGCATGTTAAACTCTTGATTGAACACGGTTTTTGATAATAATTTCTGAGTTTATATGAAAATAATGAAACATAATGCGTTACAAGGAGATGACTGCACGAATTACTGTTTGATCCCATTATAAAAAGTAGAGTGGTGTGAGAGAAGAAAAATTAAGGTGACATACTGTGCTAGCAGAGCAAGAAAGCTTGTCTGTTTATTCTGTTTGGCTCACCATTCCCTGAGTTTGACGCCATGAGTAAGCTTTAGTGGCGTACATGCCATAGTTTTGTGCACACAGAAGAAGATGAAACTAACATTTAAAAAAATGATACTTTTTCACAGTCAGAATCAAAGGATGGCAAAGAAGTAATCACAGAGTTTCAACAACAGTGTATTACTTGTGAACTTGGGGTAACAGTCTGGTCCCACTGACAACCACAGCAAAATGGCTACCCACCTTGGAAGAGGTCAGGTTTTCTCCTGGGTTCCTCCTTCCCCTTCACTTGAATAAAGTAAGTTGACTGTATTTTAAAGTGATCCTGTACATTGTATTTCTTTCTACAGGGAGTGGCTAGAATTTGTTTTATATCTGTGTGGACATAAGCATCCACTTTTGTGATTTGTTTTGTGTTATCTTAATCAACTCGCTCTCTTTCTACCCTCCCCAAGCCTGCAAACATTAAAGACAATTCAGCTAACCTGCTTTTCACAGAAATTATGTATACACAAGGAGTTTGTGCAGATGTTTCCTGGATGAAGTTATGCAGCTGCAAAGAGTTTATTAATTATAAAATGCAAAATGGATTGTTCTGTAATTGAAACTCTCTGGGGCTCTGATACATTTGAAAATTAACATACATGTATGTATGGTCAGGACATAGATGGATGCTGTTAGATTATTTATTACAGATGGATATTTTAGCTAACACAGAAAAAAGACTGGTCTTTCTCCACTGGAGCTTTCAAATACTTGCTTCATTTTAATGTCTATGGTTCCATAGCTCAGGACTGAAAGCACAGCTTGCAGAAACAGTACTCCCACTGCTAATGTTGCTGACCTCATCTACGATGGACAGGTCCAGAATCTTTATTTTAATCCTATTGACAGTGCCTCAGTGGGAGTAATTATAACAGTCGGCCACAAATCCAGACCTCCTGTCACTGATATATTAGGGTTTTTCACAACCAAAATGAGCAGCAGACAAGGAGGATGAAAACAACATGGGGTAGTGATTATAGCAAGATTTGTCAACCCCTTCTGTATTAAGCTCTACAAACATATGACAATTTGGCATGGGAGACACCAGAAAAACAAAATGTTTAATCTTCCACTGTATTAAAAACAAAATTTTGAAAATAATTTAGGGGGTGTTGTTCTTTTATGAGATACTTGGCTGATAGATCACAGCATCAGCCACAGACACTTTATAGCTGATGTATCTGAAAAATTTAGACAAACTGAAAGTGCACCATCATAAAATAATTCCCAAATGTGGATTTCAATGTGAAGCATTAGACATAAGAAATCAAGCAACAAAAGGAGACTTTCTAACCTCTGATCCCCTTTTCCAATAATTTGTGTAGGTTCAAGTCATGACTATGGTTGAAACTGTAAATTACTTTTATAGTGAGAGATGGCATCTGTTATGCCTTCTCTGGCACCTAATATATATTGTTTTATAAGGAGCTTAGACTGTAGCATTTTATTTGTCTAACTACTACGCAATGATAAATGTCTAGCTGAAAAAGATGTTTATTTTAGCTTGATTTTTAAACTGCAATAGCATCTAAAGATTATTCATGTTTCAAGCAAGGAATTATGTTGTATAGTTTAGCTAGAGTAAACTCAAGACTCTTAACGGTGCCTCAGCTATAGTGTGAATGACATATCTAAATAGGGCTGTCCTGTGGCTGCATATTATCATCCACCGAATATTTGCTGTTGCCTGTCAGGAATCTCTCAGACCTCGTACTCGTTTCCCAAGCCTAATATGCCCATGTTGTCCAAAGTCCTGCTAATGTCCTTTGAGAGATGTTCACTTACTGCTGTTCACACAAATAAAGATCCAGAAATAGAATATTTGCTAAGTAACAGCAACTTCTTCGGATTTTTCCACCGAATGAAGTGAAACCTTTACCTCCCTACAAATCTGCTTAAAAAAAAATCCTGAGTATGTTATCATGTGTGCCTTTTTAATTTATCTAGTTGAAAAGAAACATATGCACAAAGAAATTCTCTGGTGTTTTCCTGGCTAATTTATACACAAGGACAAGGTTGAAGAACATATCCCACAAATCAAGAATACCCAATGTCACTATACTGTAACAGCAAAATTACTGAGAATCTAATGATTCTGAATAAGTACATACAAGACTACATTTAAATGGCAATTAAAGAAACTCTAGCATAGTCTGAGCAGAATTAATTAACTGGGTAAGTTAAAAATTGTTCATTGAAACTATGACACAATTTTTCTCTCCTTCTTCAGAGTTTGTAAGGACTTGGGCATGTGCCTCTCATTAACTTTCTTGGGAACCACAAATATAAAGCCACCATGAAAATCTGGGGGAAATTAACATGTGAGAGATACAAAGTCACAAAAATACAGACATGCAACTCTATTACTGAACAGAGATCAAAAGTAAAAGGTGGGTTAGAGAAATGACAAAGTAAAGATATTCTGGATCTCCTGTTCATTTTTTTTTCTTTTACATTTTTTCTTTTCTTCCACCATGCTCTTCCCTCAAGATTAGGTTTGCAAGGTGTTCAAGTAGCTTCTGTGCAGAGTTCAGTGACAGCTCAACTGATTAGCCATACTGGGAGTAAATGATCCACACTTTGCAGGACATGGTGTAGGTTCATCACAATGAATCCACATCTGAATTTTTGTCAGCAGTATAAATTTTATCTGTCTGCCTCAGAAGGTTCTCAACCAGTAGGAAAATTAATGGAAAAATGCACTTGATTTGCTCATAGCTTCTGCGTCATTGGGGTTTGGTTTTTGTTTTTTCCTCTTTTAGTGAGTTGGTAATATTTAATTATGAACTTTTTAAAATTTTTAATAAATAATCCATTAAAACTACAGTGGATAAGAATTCAGCAGCTATAAGACCACCAATTAAATTCTTTTATGGAAGTTATGATGCTCTGATAGGAAAGTTGTATGATTATCTAACTGAGCAGAGTAACACATCCCTTAGATATATCAGCAGACAACAGACATTGCTGCAATGAAATTGGCTATGAACACTACAGTGTAAGTGGCTTTTTTTTCTAAAAAGATGTATGAAAAATCTGTGCTAAATTTGTCACATTCTTATATTAATGTCTTTGTGTGTCTTTTTTTATAAACTTGCACAAAATTAAACCCTAACAGGCGTAAGAAAAGAAAAAAAAAGATACTGGTGATTAAATTAATATAACAGATTGTTTTCATGTTCTTTTTCTTTAACTTTTTTGCTTCCCTGTTCTTGAGGTGTAGCTCAAACAATGAAGCACAAAAAAATTCCTTAGGGTCTTAGAGTCAATGTAGCTGCCTTGCATTATGCAGTGTTTCTACTTAAATAATAAACTGAGCTTACTGAGTTCAATAGGGACTTTGACAGCGGCAATACTATGACTCAACTCCTCTGATGTCATACAGGTTCTGTACAACCATACCTTGCCCGTTCATAAACAAATGAAGACTTTGAGGTGTTTAATGTGCATTTGGGCTTTGTGATTGCCAACATGTCTTAGGCAAGGTTTCTTGTTGTTTTCTAAAGAGAATAAAATACCTCAAAAAAGCTCAAGCAGTAATGAACATAATGTAATTTGGGGTGGGGAGCGTGGGGTGTATTTTGGGTTTGCTTGTTTTCTAAATAAAAAAAACCTGTAAAAACTAACCATTGATAAATCATTTGGAAAATATAAAAATAATTTGAAAAAATATCTTTGCATTTAAAGCCAACAAGATTCCCATGGTCTTCTTACCTACTCTTCCAGTGCAGCAAAGGCCTGGATTTAATGAAAATTTAATAAAAAAAAATCTATAATCTCAAATATTGTGTTCCATTTTGGGTCCCCTACTACAAGCAAGACATTGAGATGCTGGACCATGTTCAAAGAAGAGCAGTGAAGCTGGTGAAAGGTCTAGAGAACAAGTCCTGTGAGGAACATCTGAGGGAACTGGGATTGTTTAATTTGAAGAAGTCTCAGGGGAGACCTTATCACTCTCTACAACTAGCTGAGAGGAAGTTGTAGCGAGGTGGGTATCGGTCTCTTCTCCCAAGTAACAAGTGATAGGATGAGAGGAAATGGCCTCAAGTTGTGTCAGGGGACGTTTAGATTGGATATTAGGAAAAAAACATTGGAACAGGCTGCCCAGGGAAGTGGCTGAGTCACCATCCCTGGAGGTATTTAAAAGATGTGTAGATGTGGTGCTTAGGAACACGGTTTTGTGGTGTACTTGGCAGTGTTAGGTTTACAGTTAGACCCGATGATCTTAAACGCCGTTTCCAACCCAAATGATTCTATGATTCTGACGTTAAAGATAGAAATGTACAGTGGAATCCGAAAGTACTGATTACTAGGTAGGAGCTGTTATTTTTTCCTCTTCTACTGATTTTTTATAGCAATTCCACTATTTTAGAATCTTTTAGCCTCATTATTTCAAATCAAACAAGCAAAAACAGACTGTCTTACTCTAAATAGCAACCTCACTATGCAGCACCACTGCAACACAACTACGATATGACGACCTTTTATACAGAGCAGAGGACGTGTTCCCTGACATTAGCATCTAATGCCTATTAAGCCCCCTAAAGGCTCTCATCTCGCTTGCTAGATGATCACAGTCTTTCCAGTCTGGCTGTCAAAGTCCTCTACTCAGGAAGTCACCGTGTTTTTCACCAAACCCCACAAAAGCAGTTTCCAAATATCTTCAAAACTCCTCTCACTCCCTGGCTACCCCTATTCTTCCTTCCTGGGAGCAACACTGAGAAAATTCCAGGAGAAGAAACATGAACTGGTGAAGGGAAAACTCATGATGACAACTTTTCTGATGGAGTTGCTTCTGAATTACCATCAGAGGGATAGTGGAAATAGGGGTAAGTTTTCATCTGTCATAGACATGTCAGCCAGGTCTGCCAGCCGAAGAGATCTACGGGATGCAGAGATCAAGCTTTCCAACTTGTCTCTCATAGTTCAGAGCCGCTCCTCAATGGACAAGTCTCATGTCCATGGGGGACAGGTGGCTTACGCTGCCCCAGGAAGAGCATATGCCTGCACCTAGGCACTTCTCAGACTGCCTACAGACTGGATCTGTCCCTTTGCAACTTTCCAGAAGAGCCCATACATTGACCTGACTCCCTGACCCCAGACATGGGAAGGCATGGGTGGGACAGTGTTGGCTCAGGTCAGCTGGAGCATGCCAGGCCAAGTTTTCCTTCCCAGGGTGCCATGAAGTTCACCTAACACTTGTTTCTAAAAGCCTGGACACTCAGCCAGTCTGACTTTGCTCAAAGGCTCAACACTGAAGTCCAAAATACAATGTAAATGCACCTATGCTGACAAAGGAGTTCCCCAGCAGCAATCTATTTCTGCCAGACATAAAAAATACTTCATTACACTGGCATAATTATTTACATGTCACTAAAGCCTTAGCTATAAAACCTTCTGACATACTACTGTAAAACTAACTTTGTGCTGTTTGTTTTATTGGTTCTTCAATCCTGTTCACTCTACAGCCACTAAATGTCTGTGAAGGCACAGCACAGGAGTATGCAGTTTGAGAAATGGTGGAAACACTTGTTTCAACAGCAGTGTTTAATCAATGCATTAATAGAATGTAAAGTCAGCAAAAATATAACCAGTTTAGTTTCTTGTACTTCTGTGAAGAGAACAGTACTAGGTTTACCCATTCGGTCTATTTTCATGCCACAGATTTCCTCTTCGCACAGTTGACTCCCTTCTGATGCCCCAAAATCCTGCCTTTCTACAACTGTCCAGATACAAATATAATGGGAGAGTTTTCTACGAAGGCCCCATATAATCTGAAATCCTTTCATGAAATTGTTTTGTTCCTTGTGAAAATACCAGAGGACTCAGGGGAGTCTTAGATCATATGGTTCAAGGATAAAATTCTCTGTAAAGAAAGTGGTGCAAATAGATCTGCTGCTGTAGATTTCCTGAAGCTTTGAGACACTCAACTTGATGTGGATGTTTAATTTAATTTAACTGTAATGGTGCTTAATAATTGGCTGGCAAGAAATAAATCTGGAGGGCTTAGTCATAAAATAGAACAGAAGCAGGCATCTCTATAAGCTTTCCAATTTAAATGAAATTAAAATAACTTAATAACACATTTTTGTTTCCTTTGGACAATGACCTACCATTACCATTCCAGGCCTTAATCCAGAAGATATTTTTCACAGGTTTCTGTAACACATTCCTCAAGGCCATCATTATACAGCAGGCAAATCCATCCAAACAAAAGACCAGCTTTTAAGAACCCACAAGAGAGAAACGACTCCACTTCTGCACAACAGTGCTACAGAATCTAAAAATAACTTTAGTTGCATATCCTGGTCTCAGATATTACTACAATTAATGTTGATTGTCCTACTTGCTCAGAAAAATATGCTTATGCCTATCATCACACTGTGGTGATTTTGGAGGAACTTGAATGCAGAAAAGCTGTTCTCCACAGTTACATTTGGCTTGGAATGAGAAGAAATAGAAATGCTTGCAGGAATGCAACAAAAAATACACACTAATTTCTTCAAGAAGGATTTCCCTTCCAGGTTCACTGAAGCCAACAAAACTTTTATCAGTGCATAGACTGGAAATTTAAACTGTGTAAGTATTTAACTATAATCTTTCAAAATAAAAATGGATTTAATCTCTTTAGATACAAATTAGAGTATCAGTTTACTAAGAGGTTACAAACACACAACTCCCCTTCAACGAAAAAATTTAAATAAAAATATAAAGGAAAAGCTTTACCATAGTAATTCACTGATATGAAACTAAAATGGAATAAAACATGAAGAAACTTACTTCTGAGTTTGCTTCAGTAAGGGTTTGCTTCAGTAAGTCTGTGTAAGAAAAACATTGCTAACTCTGACAGATTTATCTGCTACAAGTTTTTTATGAGAAAACTTCCCAGATTCACACAAAGCTTTAATTCCAAATAGTACAGCATGAGTTGTGATACTGTGAAATGAAGTTGTCTTTACTAATTGCATACTCTGAGCAGCAGTGTGTCTTATAGCAGAGAGCGTATCAAATCTGCCTGGCTGATCCTTCTGATTTGGAAATGTCACTTTCTACTAAGCACAGAGAAAATAGGGAGGGGCAATAAAGCCGCTCAAAGATAGCAGCCATCCAAATAGATAAAGAACACACTGAGGAAAAGCAGACAACAGATTGCAGAGACAGAACAATCACAGATGGAGGCCAGGTGGGTGGGTCAAACAATTTTTTTTTTTAAAGGTTTATTTTCATATTTAAACAGTACCCCGTTGTGTAAATGTTCAGCAAAGAACTGATAAGAAAATGGATTTGTAAGTGCGTTTGAACAAACAACATGTCTTATAGTCAAGAGGGGCTTAGTCGTGTATAATTAAGGGATAATGTGCATGGTTGAAGAGTGTATGATACTGGAAGTGATTAAATGCCACTGCGAAACAATAGAGCTAGATACCCAAGGAAGCTTTATGGAGCCAGCATGGAGTAATCTTAAAACATGAACTTTCTTTTTGTTAGAGAAGACAAGAGCATATTCATCTACCCATTCAAAAGATTGTTTTCACTGAAAACGCTGTGAACTTTCACATTGCCTCTGCCACCTAATCAAGCTTTTTAACTAAGATTATCACACTTTCTGTTTCAGTGTACACTACTATTACATTTAATCCTTTAAAACCCCTAAGAGAACAGCTCTGTGCATATACAATGCCCAGGTTCACTGGAACTGTGTACAGTCATAGTTCTCTGCAAATCTCTGAAAACTTAGTGGCATTAGTCAGCCGAGCAAACACCGCCCTGAGGTCTTGATCCAAACCCACAGAAGTAGTAGTTGTCTTGGACAATGGATGACCTGAATCATGCAACAAAGACAAGGCAAATGAGGAAGATCAAAGGTCCACCTGGACCTCTGGCTTGTTTCTGGCCATGACCTGTGCCAGATGCTTACAAAATGAAAGAAAGCGCAGGGGAGCGGCGGAGGGGACCTGCATCCAACAACCAGGCACTAGCAATCGTGAGCTATCAGCCATCTCCATCTCTTTGCTTAATATCCTGACAAACATTTCTTTCATAAATTTATCAAATTATTTTCATAAACTATCAGAGTTCATTCAAGTGGCTATTTACCTGAATTTTAAAGGCATGGTTTATCTCTCTTAAGAAAGTGTATATAAAGTGTATATATAATGCATTTTTCCACACAATTCCTTACATAGCTATAGCTTGTACAGATACAGCCACATTAATGCCGGATCTAGGTAATGCTGACAGTAATGCCACAGCAGCACACAATGCTGGTGGTTTTCAAAAGCCCGAGAAGCTGAGTAAACAGCACATTCCAAACACCGACCATTACACAGGTGTCCTTGACTATATACCCAGCACAGATATGCCATAGCAGAGATTGCAGTATAGACACATGAACAATCTCCATTGCATCTCACCAGCCGCCACATATATTTCCAAGAATATCAATATTCCAAGCCATTTACAAAACTTGTAAGGATCTGGAAACTTAGAATTCCTATTTGTGTTTATTATTATTATTATTATTATTATTACTTATTTGTGTCTTGGGTTTCAACTTTTTAAAACTGAAAGGGAATAGAAAGAATGATAATATAACATGAATGCACCCACATTAGCACTTTTGTTTGGATCCAGAGTGAACTTTGAATTGATTTCCCAGTCATCCCTGCTTACCATGTTTTGGTTCACATCAGGGTAATCTCAGAGCACATGAACTGGTTTGCTTTCAGAGGAAAATAACCAGAAGATGTGCTCCAAGAGTAAAACTAATGTACTTCAACCACAACTGCATCAGAGTAAACCTACCCCAAATAAACCTCCCCAGAAATTTATTTAGCATGGACATAAAGTCCTCAGGACTAACTGTTTTGTTTTACAGATTCACTCCTATTGTTCTATGCTCCTTGCTAGCAACACCATCACAAGGGTAAAACACAAATTCTTTATTTGGAGAAGCTTTAATTGTTGGCTTTGATTGACAAATCAGTACATAAATTATCTAACAGACATAGAACTGACTCAGCGTCCTAATTGTGAACAATTTGTAACTCAAGCAATTTTTTTTCTGTGCAAGTAATTTATCAAACAGCTCTGTACAGCTTGTTAGAAAGACAAATTTCTAGATGTTGGTTCTTCAGTGCTCAAGAAACTGCACAATTCTTTGAAAAAGAGTAAGATACTGAAAGAGAAACAATGAAGGATGTAAGGTGTTATAGTCACAAACAAAAAAAAACCACAGTAAAAAAAGAAAAACAAAGAAAATAAAAGCTGGTTTACAGACGCGGGGGGAGAAAATGTAAATTTATTATAAAGTTCAGAAATAGGTAACAGGGCCCAGTTTGTCTTCACGTAATGTGTATGCAGCTCCTAGAAGAATTGCAGGCATTTTAGGGAAGTGCTCTCACAGCTCATGGCAGAATTCAGTTTTCCACTTAGGGCTGAAATTCAGACTTTCAATTAGGCAGCTCTGTTCAAAAATTATTCATTCATTCTCAGAAGGATGGACTGCCAGGGAAGGAATAAAACATATCTCAAGAAGGCGTGAAAGTCATGGCAATGGCCCAGGGGACCACAGATATTTTCACTGATAGAAAGCATTCCCTGGTATCTCCCTGGCCTCTAATCCATTTCCATCTTCAGTTCTGCTGCATTACTCAAAAACTTACAGGTTCTCTAGTACCACTGTGCTTCTTCCCCATTCTTGCAATTTTCTGTGTTAAATATTAATGTTTTTTCTGAACTATAAAACCACAAATATAATTAAACATTAATTAGAATTAATTTTATAAGAACAACAAAGGTTGAACAAATTCAGAGAGCAGAGTGGCTATGGAGGTCCACTAGGAGTCAAGGAACGGGGCTGAGGGACAACAGACATGCAGTCCTTACTTGGGGCTCAGTTCCACCTCTTCTCAACTATTTCTAATTGCTCAACCAGACAAATTTCCATTACACAACCCAGCTTCTTATCACCAGCAAGCACACTAGTCCAACAGACCTTCTGATCTCAAACAGGTCTCCCCTGAGACAGTGGTACGAAAGCTACACAAAGGAAAAAGGTTGGCCAACTCTGACACTGGCTTTAAAAACAAAGTCAGATCGGGACCCAGGAGTCCTGAGTCTGCCTTGAGGTCTTCAGCAGGAAAAAAGAGGATGTTGGGAGAGAAACATCAACAGAAACTGCAGCAATGTGATACAGAGCAGGAATATTTTTAGAGAAGTCGTCCAAATTGATCCCTTGATCTCCACTGACTAGCTGACAACAGGCCACAGATTAAATATTGAGAATGTGATTTCTCCCAAGGTTGCAACACCTACATTTCAGTGTCAATATTCTAGTGCTCACATGTGTAATAAGCAGCGAAGTTCTCATCAGAGTCTATGGAGACCCAGGGCTCAATTCTGAACTGCCTAAACGCAATTGCCTAGTCCAGTCTGCGAAAGGCTATCCTGCCAGGTCCCCAGCTAATGGTCCAAAAGAGTATAGGTCTTCTGCAACTCCTGTATCACACCTGTCAGCCCACACAGATGTCTTGTATAATACACACCACCTCAAACAAGACCAGACAAACAATGTTTCCGAACTCAACCCCAGCCTCTTGCAAATGGTCAGTGGAATTGCTCTCCAGGCAACAGCTTCAAAACAGATCCTGCTCTCAGTTACTTGTCCTGGCATGCAAACATATAAAGCATCCAGTCACAAGAATTACCACTAATCCTTCAATGGCACCCAGCTGCATAACCTCATAAAATATCTCCTGTTTTTATATACAAGCAATTTATCTAGCATCCTGTGATGTGTGGGTAGTGATGAGAAATGAGAACAGTAGATTATCCACAGTTCTCTATCGGATCTGCCTCTGTCAAGTACCAAACAGATCCATACACATAGCGTTGTAGAGCTTTTTAGAGCTTGTCGCACAAAGTTTCAGTGACTGAACTGAAATGAGTAATGTATGCCTATAGGGAATGAGATATCAAGCTGAGGTTGGTATATCTGAGCCTTTGAGTAGGGAACTGGTGTACAGTAACTAGTTATCTAAATTCAAAACAAAATACTGGTGAAGTTGTTTACCATTATGTTAGGCTATTACGACACTTATGTGGAAGACGATGAAAATTAATTTGATATGAATGCAAATGTTAGCTGGCAGTTTACTGCATTACAGCAGCAGTATAGATAGAACACACATTCGAAGAATCTTAATTCTACATGAGCAATGTGAACACATCTATGCTTGTGGCCATGTGTATGTTTGTGGCCATATCTAGGTTTGTACACACATGCATGCTTCACAAGCATTTATATTTCAATGATATAACTCTGTCTACTAGCCTGTGTCCAGAAATGAATGGCAGGAGTATCAAATAGCTTGGTTGAAGCCAAGAACAAGTAAACATTTTCAGTTATTAGTGACTGCAGAAAGCTGAGTTATTAAAGACTTTGTCAAGTACACATTGACTCTTAAAAGAAGAAAAAAAAACCATCTATTTGTCTTCCTCTGTCTCATTTTTCTTCAAACTTTGGAACAAACTAATGTATGACATCAGTGAAATAGCAGATGCAAAAGCCATATATTGGGCTTTTCGCCACTACATGCATGAAGCTACAACATGCATTAATTATGGACATGTCTGGGGGATCTGGAAATCCCTAATTAACATTCTACCTCCTGTACTACAAAGGCTGCCATCCCTTTTGCCCAGCCACTAATTCTCGTGTTGAATTAATAAGGCACTTTGTGCATTTTTTTGCCCTTTTGGTTTCCTTGTCCTATAAGGCCCATAAGTAGTAGAAACTCTATTCTGCATTTAACCTGCAGCTTTTAAGACATTTGATAATTACTGAGAACTTTATCAAAATAAAGCAAAATGCCATTCAGAGCAAGGAGCTTTAAGACATAAAAAGAACACAAAGCTTACTGGAATCTTTCTCAAATGTAGGGAGAAGTTTTGACTGTCTACCCAGACATTCGACATCAGTGTAACACAGGGTGGCTGTATTGCACATATTTGCAAGAATGAGCCCAAACATATATGACCACTGCAGACATCCTGGTTTTCAACCAGTAAGGTTCCCAGCAAGTACCTCTACATGGACTTAAACCAATATATCCTCCCTTTTGTCCTCTACACTTACGAGTTTCCAGTAGTACCAGAGGGTTCAAACAGCCGGTACCTAGTGCTGGGATTTTACTCATCCTCCTTCACTCTTGAACATAGCATGTATTGTGGATTAGCAATCAAAAAAAACTATTTCATCAAAGTCTGAAAAGGGGAGCTAGTGGAAAAAGAAACGGAATTTAATGTGAAAATACGTAATGCTGTACTGATTGCTTTTTTCCTTTTTTTTTTTTTTAATACTGAATTCACTTACAGCCTCTGCTTTTTATTTGCAGTGAAGCTGCTACAAAATTTTCCTTCAGCTGTAGCTGGTTTGCAGAATTAAGGGCTACTGCTGTACAATTTAGAAATACAGATTCTTGACCTTTTCCATGATGATGTTTCTACAACGTCCTTTGGCAGCAAAGCCTGTAGTCTAATCGATCATATAGTAATTGTCCTAAAACTTAATATAAATTGTTCCTGACGGTGCTTAACTACACAGCATTTTTATTTATGTCCACTGACATATGAAAATAAAATCCTCTCTTTTCTCTTTGTAACACTCTGTAACAGGTTGGCAGACTTAAGATTCTGTGTAGCAATAAAAGAGTCCATGCGTTTTTCCCCGCTTAAAAAAAACCAAAAAAAACTAACCAAAACAACCCCCCATAGAAAAAACAAATCTCACAACCTTTAAGAATGAAAACCACAAATGCTAAGGCATGCTGGTAGATGAGTAGCTCGGACCAATATAAAAAAATCAAGCACCTCTTTCAGATGAGAAAATCACAAGTCAACAGGGGACAAAGAAAAACTTCAGACAGACTCAGAATGCAAGAAGATTAGGTATGGTTTATGTGGTTTTACTAGTAAATCAAATCCAACAACACAAAACTTGAGGAAGGGATTGACTTTTGGTATTATCTCAGTCTATATTGTTCAGCTAAAGATTTGACAAATACATAGTCCATTTACATGCAGCTCTTTGCATATGCAGCAAAATTTATGTCTCCTGCTGAAGTTTTATACCAGTTCTGTTAAACTTCGAAGATTGATTGCACTGCTGTTCATACGAAGGTCACACAGGTGATGTAAACTTCTGCTGCTTTTAGTTCCTAAATTTCTGGAGAGCTACCTTAACTCTGTGGTTTTTAGAATTACTTTATTAAGGCTGTAGCCATGCTTAAATACTTCAGTGGGACGGGAAAAGGCAATTTTTCTGCATAAAAGAACAAAATAACATTTGGCAACCCATACATCTGCATTATCTTCTTAATTTTCTCTTTGTATCAAAACCAGTATTTTTCTTTGCAGTAATTTTCTTTGTTCTCCATTTCTTTAAATTAAAATTATTTTAAATTTTCCATGAACTATGACAATTTTTCCATTGAAGTACCTATATTCATTGAAAGAAGATGACCACAGTAATCCATCCTCATGAAATCTTCTCTCTTCTAGCTTCCCATTTGTATATCAGAGAATCCATATGCTATTCTTCCAGGCTTTCCAGCATCTTATTGCCTTGTCTTTTTCAGTCTGACATCCTGGCACTGAGCACACTGAACCTGTGTGCCAATTTTAAATGACTATTTCCTCACTAAGGAACACAACACACTTATTCACTGGGTCTGTCTTCATCATAGGCCCTTGCTCTGAAGTGACGGAGTTGACAACAATATATGTACAATGTCATTACGTCATATCATGAAAAGTGTTTAAAAAAAGGGGCTTCATTGTTTTTTTCATATATTGTTCCAGCTGGTTGCATACATTTAAATACAAGCAAAACTCAAAATGCTGGCTTTTCTTCAAAATTAATTTATTCAAATGTCTTTGAGCCTAATGTCCATTTTTGTATACTTTTTAGAAGTAGATTTCATAGGAAGAGCTGCAGAAAGGTGGATACCCTACTCTGTTTCAAATTTCATTTGTTGTGATGAGGTACAGTACAGCCTGAAAATTTAGTTTTTATGACCTCTGTTCTGTTTTAAGTAGAGGTATAAAGTAGAAGTGAAAGTGGACCAAATCCACACTTGATTTTATTTCATTTTGAGATTCATTCTACTGCTCTGTTAACTACAATAGGTATTTGGCCAGTTTTGCAGGCTAAGCAGTCTCTTCATAGAAGAAAATTATTTAGAAGTAGCTTTGCTCAGTAACAAGGGTACTAAGTCAAAATTTGTATTTTGGATCCATTCCCCACACTGGCACTTAACAGCTTTGTGACCATAGCCAACTCACTTCATTTCTCTTGTTTTCTCTGTCTTATCTGGTTAAATAATGAACGATAGGAGTGAAGGGGAATACATTCCCATTCAGTGTACAGACAGTAGCACCTCAGACTCAACTCAGTCCTCTTCTTGAGTCTGGTTGAAACGTGCAGGCAGTAATACACTAAACAGCAACAACAGCCTTCAGTAAATCTGTGTAATTTCAGAAGAATTTCAACTGCTCAGAGGTACATATCACTAGGATAGAGAATATATTCTAACAGCCTATAGAATTAAATAGAAGAACTGGCTCTCTTCTCTACATTTCCACTAAAACAAGCATGAAATGATAAAGTGGAAAAAAGTATTGCTGTCAGCCATGGGATATACCTAACAGACAGACACATTGAAGATGAATGCTTTCTTCCTGTATCTTTTTTCTTGTGGATTTCAGGAGAGGGTTGGGGAGGCAAGAAGGTAGACTGACAAGGGGCTTTTATTGATTTTGTGTGCTATACTTGCTCTTGCTACATATTAAGAGCTGTGGAAATTGCCCATAGCTATCTTTTTCGTGGTTTTTTTCCTCACTGCAATACTGTCACTCCTGTCTTTGTTCATGTCCTGGAAAAGCACAGCAGACATTCAAGTCATATAAATGAAGAGAGTAAGAAATGTGTGAACTCTTCACAATATTCAAAATTCTCTTATTAATCAACACCACTGTCACTTAAAGATGTGAAGACCTTCAACCCACAATACCTATAGTTAAGACCATCCAAAAGCACACGATGGCAAGAGAGATCACATAGGACCAGGCTGTAAAAGACTGCCTAGTTTTCACCATGGGTCTTTTTTTCAACCAGCGTAAGACTCATTACAACTTTCCTTTAAGAATTTGCAATGGTGTCAACAACAGCGGCAGTAGAGACAGCAGCTTTCCAAGCATCTGTCGTGTCAGTGCTAGGGCCATCAGCATAAACAGATTGTACTACAGACAGTTGTCCCATGTGAATCAGTAAGACTCAGTCAATTCTCTCCATTCTGCACTGATCACTGATAAAAAGGATTTTCTTTGAATTGAAGGATAAACATTTTAAGTTACTTATATGTACAAAAAACTTCAGCATGCTTTATGCCTTAATTTCCCTGAATTTCTCCTGATAAATGCACTTTCCAATCTGACAAATACTACCTGAGGAGCACCATGCATTCTGCCTGTCCAGAAATACAGGGGAAAAAAAAAAATAAAATTCAACCTATGGATGACTAAATGTTGATGAATATGGCATGAATTCTGAGGCGGTTTCTCCCCTTCTCTGTCTTCCACTTTCTAATTTACAGAGTCTGCAGTATTTACAGTCACAATGTCAACCAAAGTCAGAAGAAATGGAATTCCAGAGAGCATTACAACCATCATTAGCACTCTCTATCCCAGCTACTTATCAGACACATATAAATCTTGATGCCTATGTGACTCACTATGATGAAATTAAATGAGAGCAAACAGAGCAAATGCACATCTACTGCTTTTATCTCTAATCTAGTCAGACAGTCATCAATATATTTGAGCTACAGCAATATATACAGTAATATTTCAGAATGTTGTTATCTTTTTATTAAACCAAGTATCTTTACTATTTACTCCTTGTATACCTCCATAATTTCCTAACAGATAACCCCTCTCCAGCACTGACTGGATGATCCAAGATTTCATAAAACAGTGTCACAAGCTCAGTTTCTAAAAAAAGGTACATATAATTTATTTTCAAATACAGATTTAAATTATGCCTAATATGGTGCAAGGGAACTAAAATCAGCATGCACAAAGGCAAAGAAGCAAAGCAGTTAGAGTCAGTAAGAATGTTAAAACATGTGGTGTCCTTGTTTGTAATTGCATGCATTATAAAATCACAGAAGCTGTACGTTCACACCAAATCAATCCTCAGTTTACCCTCAGACATTTTAATCTGTTTCCTTAAAAGGACAGGTGCTGATAAAGATTTGAAACAGAGACTGAATTAAGAAAATGACAGGAAAAAAGAGTCCCTGCTGCTACAGAACAGCACTCTCACTGGGACTGCATTTCTTGAATATTCTCTTTCAAGGAGAAGAGCGTATCATTTTTTATATTTAGCCAGGGAAGGTGACAGACTGAAATCAGAGTTGCTAAAACCAACGCAGGTAGTGTGAAATCTAAGGAAGTACAGAACTGAGAACTTACAAAGAGGAAAGGGGTTAAAATTCTTTTTCATCTTTAGAAAATCAGCACATTATTCCAACTGAGCTAACATGCTCAACTGTACTGGAGGATTACAAGGAAGCTGAAGACAAAGGTTTCATTCAAAACTTTACCCTTTTGCAAGAGATAACCTCCTGCGCAGATGTAAAGTCAAGTCATGTCTGATTAAGTTCACTTCTCCTGTGACAGTGGACGACACTTTTGGAATCAAAATAGAAAAGGAAGCCTCGATCCTGTAACGGTCAGCATCCTGCACATTGTTCAGATGAAAATTTAATATAGCAAAGTAGTGCATTTAGATATTCATTACAATTATGCTAAAAATCATGAAGAAATTTATAATCTTCCTTTTTGTTTTTCACTACTACTCAATAAAAATACCAACTCTTTCTAATATCAAATTGTGAAATACCTTTAAACGTCAACTATTTTCCACCACTTATTTCCTTTTCTTACAGGAGATGCTTAAAATAATTATCTATGTTGCTTAGAAATAAATCTCCTTTTGATATCTGTCTTACCCACTATGTTTATGCTTTGTGACATCACAATTAACTGTCGTGGAAATGAATATGAGATAATAAGCAGAATACTTTGGGTCAACTTCTGGTCTAGTTAAACTGAGATTCATGCCATTCACTTCAGCAAGGCCAAAATTTCACCTTTTAATTTCCTCCAACAAAAATCCAGTGGAAACAGCTGAAAAGAACATGGCATCCAGTTTTTATGCAATGTTTGATAAATAAATTCAGCAGGAGGTTTGGCATTCATTTTCATGGAAACATGGAAGAACCTTTCCCACTCAAATAAGCTCTGAGGGCAGAAAAAAGTGCATACATTGAAATATTTCGTAGAAAGTGACATTTCCCACACAAAGCTTATGATTTTAGGAACTTATTAGTTGTCCCAGTGGCCAAATTAAAAGCAGTCATTCTACAAATAGGCCGGAAATTATTTTATTTGTCTCTGAATTATACAACATTTTGTTTTATTCTGAATTTCTAGCAATGTGCTGTGAGATTATATTAACTCTCTGTGCTTAGTGAGGCAGCAAGAAGGAGTATGAGACTTTTGATTATGTTCGAGGTTTGTCTTTTACTACATCACTTCATTTTTTAAGTTTGTCAAACTATGTTTAATTGTTATTTCAATACAAAAATAATAACATAAAATTACTATACCCATATGATACACTAATTAGCACCTACCTCAGAGCTGTAGCAAGAGAAAAAAAATAAGTGAAATATGAAAAGACAGAAAGCTGATGCTATAAATATTTTTAATCTGTTTCTGGCCTGATACTTTAACATTGCTCATTGATCAAAGAAAAGTAGCAAGTCTGCTGATCTAGCACTGCAACTTTTTGCAACTGCACAATAGCTAGCTACTAATGGCTTTGAATGCTATTAGTGCATTGTGGTAAGAATAAATGTATCAATGAGTTTTTAATGACTTTAAATGGGATGCCTCTGTGCAGTAGCAAGGACAGGCACAAACATAATACACTGTGTTTTATTAATAAAAGAACAACCATTTTTTACTCTACCAAGATGATCCCCTTCAGCCCTGAAGTGCACCGTAGGCGATAGCTTTGTGACAAAAATAGAAAGACATTCTCTTAGTCCTAAAAAAATACTCCCTAGAAGGCATTACTTTCTTCCTCTGGAGCAAGCAGATTACTTTGGACTCTCACACAGCCCTAAACAAATAGTCCGCATCTGAAAAATAAATCTCCACAAAAACTTGAAACTCCCTGCCTAATGAACGATGGGCATACAGAAGGGTTAACAACAGGAGGCCGATTTCTATTTATTTCCACTGGAGACTTTGAAATTCGACCATTTCCATTTTCCTTTTTGACTGTCCTTTATATCTTATTATCTACTTTTAGTACTCTCAACTATACGGCATTTGTCAAACATCAGAAGTGTTTGACAGCTTACCCTTTAAAAATTCAAGAAAAGAAAACCGAAATACATTTCTGCTGGAGCTGATACTGTACAGCAGCAAGTAGGCATAGAGCTCGTGATAACACTACAAGAGCTGACAAGGGGCACTTGACACAATGAGGCAAATTCAGATTTATTTTATTGTCCAGCACAACTTCACTGAATTCCTGCATTTTATTTTTAGCACTGAATTTAAAGTTACCCTCTCTATTTCTCCCCAGTGCTGCAAAGAAGTTCAGTGAATGATGGGGTATCACAGGATAGAGCATTTTAGTCAACACAGCAGAGCAGGCGCTGATAATTCCAGGAATGTTAGATGTCATGACATAAAAGAGCAGCAGCAGCAAGGCTGTAAAGTTCTAGGGCTGTATACTGAGAGCACTGTGTATTACATAAATGCAAGTAAAAAATCACATGTAAAGTAGAAAATGCAGTACAACACGGTTCTGGAATAATGAGATTGGTATTGCATATCCAACAACATATTCCCATTTAGCGGTCAGCGGCAATGAGACCAGACACTGCAACTCCTAGCTAAACATCTGATTTGCAAGCAGAGGATCACTGCAGTCTTCGCATGCGATTGTTCCTGACTAAATCCATGCAAACGGAGTAAGACTTGTTACTTGTTCCTGTTTAGTTTAAAGCACCTTTAAACCTAGTTTCCCCATGATATGCTTGTTCTCCCCCAATTCCTGCTTTATCTTGTGCTCTTCAACATGGAGGAACAGGTGTGCCCTGACTTCTGCTGCTCAGTGTAGAAGGATATTTCCTTGCTCTTAACCTATATTTTGCCCATAGGAAGACTCCAATTACAGAGACATTGGAACGCAAGCCCTGTGCTCCCTGGTGTGCTGCATGTAAGTAGCTGTGACAGAGGCAGACCTCATGTGCTCAAGGTCCTCTGCAGTCTGGCCATCACAGACATTTTTTACACACAAGCTGTAGCAAGATTTCACTCCAAAAGGACCTCTGCAGTCACATAGGAGAGAGACAGCCATCCGTGCTTATAGTTTGCTTGGTGAATTCTGCAGCAAATATACTTAGTTTGCAAGAAACCAGGTGTTTTTGTTATTCACCAGCCATACAAACTCAGTCTTTACTTATCGATTTTCAAAGCCTCAAAGGGCTTCTCTCCTCCTCAGTCCTCATCAGTGGTAACAGTGTTTCCACAAGTTAAGTTGTGTCCTGGATTACACCTATGCAACAAATATACCTTCTCTCCCACTTGGAGACACTTTGTGTACAATGGTTTTACACAGGTAAAAGCTACTCTAAGTCATTAAGATCATGCTATCACAACTTCCTCAGCAGTCCTGTCACTGGTGTATGAGATGAACAGGGATCCTTGGTTTACTCTTTCGAGATGCATTGATTTGTCAGAACTAAAAGTATGTTTAAAAAAAAAAAAAAAAACAAACAGCAAAAGAATTCTGAACTGATCTGACTGAACATCAAACAAAGACCTTTGAAGTTATTTTAACTGCAGGTTTTAAAGTGGGTTTCAGAATCAAAGTATGCTTGAGCATACAAAGTTGCCAATTCCTTTTTTTTTTTTTTTAATTCTTAATCCTAAAGAAATTGGTTATCTATTTTAAATTCCAGGTCTAAGAATCACATGGTTTTGTTGCTGTTGTTGTTTCCAAATGACCATCTAAATTCTAGCTTGAGGAAAAAATGGCTTCTAGTCCTTGCAGTTGTGGAAAACAGTTTGAAAAGATGGCCCTACTATATTTCAGAGACTTGAACAGATGCATACATAGATATTAAGGAATAACAACGATTTCAGATGTTCCTGATTTTGTGGGGACCGAGTCAGTTTCAGCTACATGAGCTATGCAAGCCTGTCTAAAGGTTCAGAAGATAAAAAAAAAAAAAACAAACAAAACACTAAATTTCCAGATTCAGAACCCTTCTACTGAACTTCTCTTTTAATTTCCAGTTTTGCAGGCGCTTAGGGATGGTGGCGAGAGAAAAGAGACATTTCAACTTGCTTAATGAGAAGCACAGAGCTCAGTCGCCTTAGGTCCAGATCACAAAATTTTTTTTATCTTTTTTTTTTTTTTTCCTAAAGTGATCTTACATAGTCCCTACCTCTCTTGCCATGTGGACAAAACACAGTAAAGCCTTTTGTATGGGTAGTACAAAAATCTAACCTTTGTCACACCTTCTGCCGTTCGAGGAGAAAGAGGAGCAGCATGCAGCAGGGAAGAGCAAGAACCCACCTTATTCTCCTCCACTAAATAAGGATATGGCCGCACCTACAAACGAGCCCTTCTTTTTTATTATTTATGAAAGGTATTTCCACAGCATTTACCTTTGATATTTAATCTATCAAACCAGGGTTTTTTTGGTGTGTGTGTGAAAGGCACTTTGAAAACTGTTATGAAAAACCCAAAACAGAAGCAGGAAGTAGACCTTAGCTCATGAAAGACAAAGACAATCTTCCAGTCACTTCAAGGGGACAAGGTCAGGCCTTACCTTTATTCTCATGCATTTGCATTATTGACTTTATGAAACAAAGGCAAAGCCCTAAGTAAAGAACTCATTGTGCAAACCAAGGATGCCTGTGCGATCCTGAGTCATTAGTGATGGCAGCTCCCAGCCACGCACCACACGCTGGCTGAGACACTGGCTATTTGCACAGCATTCAGATACCACTTCGCTGTGGTATGCAAACCTTTAAATGTGATGCCTACTGCAGTAATGAAAACTCCTGCCTTACATTTGTGTTCAGCTGTTGACATATCCACTGCCTTGCACACCAAAGTACAGGGCAGAGGCTCAGAAACTTCTCCATTCTCAGACTCAGCCCTGCCCAAAATCATGCCCTCAGATTTCATCTCCTCACTTGTCCGTAGTCCCTCCTTATGAACATACCTTCCCCTTCCCTCTCCTCGAACATATATCCCCAGGCTTCAGTTTGACAGCAGGTGCTTTAAGCAGTTCAATGCTTTACGTGAGTGGAATAAATTATATTTCTGACTTAAAAAAAGAGGAAAGCCAAATGGATATACTTGTTAGCATATAAAAGAATAAAGAGGCACATTTAATTGAGATTTTGTTCCCCATATGGCTAATTTTGTTTGTTTTAAAATCACGTATTTCATGACTGGTAGGTTATTCACAGTATTTCCGATCTGTCCAACAAAATCGTACATGGTTTAACTGTTCTCTTTGAGGTGATTCTTTATTAGTCACATAATCCATTTTTCAAATAATTAGGGAAGATGACTCAGTACTAAATATTCTATCTCCTCATACAATTGATTTTTTGTGTTTTTTTCTTCCAATATTATTTTCTCCAATGTAGTTTTGCTGGCTAGTCTTTAATAGTATAATTCATCTGCAGATGTGCTAGAGATTTCACACTACAGCTTCAAAGACTTTTTCTAGAAACTCTGAAGAACAAAGCAATTTTTCATACCCAATTCCGTTCTTCTCTTCCCCACTGATGTAACTGTCAAAGAAAATCACTGCTATGCTGACAATGCAATACAGAGTGTACTTGGATCCCCGTAGACTATTTCTGCAGAGGGCCAGAGTCCAGAGGTGAAAATTACCTATAACTCTAAACAACAGAACCAGCCAAAATATTCTGCTGTTAAAGACCTTACCCCTTACGGTTGAGAATAATCAGGGGCAAAATCAAGCTAGCTCCAAGAAAGAACATCAGATTCCCTGTCCCTGCCAGGTTTCCTCCATGCGAGCTGCCAGACACGGCTGTGTGACAATGTCACCAGCAAACCAGCTATTGGTACTGCCAGGCTTATTCTTGCCTTCAGACAGCAAAAGAGACCCTACCAGCCACCCCCCTACACCCTGCAGCTCACAGCTAGCTGTGTCACTACCTGCCTAATGAATCTTCTGCTGACATTTAGTCCAAAGCATGTTTTGTTTTGTTCTGTTTTGTTTAAAGGAAAATAAAACAAACACAGACAAACAGGAAAGTACATTAAACCAAACACTTTCAATTTAGATTATTTTTGGATCACTTCCTCAGAGGCCTGCCCATGGAAAGCTAACATTTTGCAAACTTTCAACTAAAACAGGAACAATATTCAATACCGACAGGATGAAATGAATCAATCTGCCCATGGCTTAATTCACAAAGGCAAATTTCTCTTTCACAGTCTAGTCCCAGAAATAGGAAATAAACTTCTGTGCTTCAGTATCCATCTCTGCTGGAGGAGAGGGCAGAACTGGGTCAGTCTGGTAGATTTTTTTGGCATTCTACACTTTTCATAGGATAAAGCCTGACAAAGGGACAGACTATCAAAACTGAGCCAGAAATGAATCGATTTACAGCAGTGTAGTAACATCAAAATGTGACTCCATCTGGGTATTATTCAATACAACTTACAGGAGAAATGGGTCTTTGTAAAGTCTTGAACAAATTAATTTGTTTGCTTCGCAGACTTAGGGCTTGTTAAAGGCCTACTAAGGTGCCTCATTGCTTTCAATGCTCCCTGGCTCATTGCTCTTTCCACATTGTTCAGTAGCTGGCTGTAATTCTGTAATTTCAGAATGATTGTAGAATGGACCGAATATAAGATGGGGTGAGGGGGAAATCTGAGTTAATTTACCTGGACAAATTAGTCCTATCAGATACCCCATTAAAATCAGTCCAGACTAAAAGTAGCCTCTTAATCATCTGAGCTACATGACTGAGCCATCATATATCACAGCCAGCACACAAATAACCAGAAGCTAATGAAATACAGTGCTGTACTTAAAAAAATCAATCACCAATTTCTTAAAATTTCATCCAGAAACCTAATGAATTTATTTTTCTCTCTTTTTTTTTTGTTTTAAATCCCATCTGATGTGAGTTAATACCAAGCAAAGGCATACAGAGAAATCTCTAGCTGATGAGTTGCTAAGTAAATCTGTTACTACAGGAAACATGTTCACATCTTTAACATGTACAAACACACACAACTGACGGGAAGAACACAACCAATAAAATAGTTTCCAAAAATCCTAGGACTGTTTATCTTAAGATCAGATCTCAGTGATTTCAATTAGATGCAGATCTGTTCTGGTATTTCTCATCTTTGCCAGCTCGTCAGATAATTGCCTCCCAAGCAACTCCTGTGATCAGGCTTTCTTAGTTCAACCATTAACTCATTCTCTGACAAAAAAAAAAAAAAGGCATGGCACTGAGTTCTTTTTCAAAAGGACAGGTATGGATTGCAGCTTGAAAGGTGTTAACTGTACTACAATCATCATTAAAATGTATTTTTAAAACCAATACTGCAGCATAATAGCAAGTTTTCTAGTTTTCTGTTACTTGCTGCTGTGTTTTGCACGCAACGGGGAAAAACACGGTTGTGTGAAATTCATTGCTGGATACAGCTGAAAATTTTGATTAATAATGACTACTCATCCCACATCTGCACTTTATTACCATAAGCCATTATGCTCATTTCTCATAAGGTAAGCACATGTGAGCCAGAATTACAGTTAATTTACACAAAGAAAAACAAACCAAACTACTTTTCACCTCCCAGGCGCGGTACATGCTTATGTGTTTCCTCAAATCAGAACCACAGATTGCTGAGAAACACCACTGTGCCTTAAAACGAGCCATAGCATGTCACCCCAGAATAACAATAGCTGTTTGACACTGGCTTTTACAGAAGAGGAGTGTGAATGTGTTCTGTTCATAAAAGTCTGTGGAAGGTTTGGGGATCTATCTGGGTGAAATGCGCCGTATAAATACGCAGTTATCATCAGTACGCTTCTGTCTTAGGTGAACTTCTGGCAAAGTGGAACATATGAAAACTTTTAACTTTCTGTAATTAAAACAATATTAAAATAATCATGTTCCAGGATGACAAAATATTACTGGAGGCAAAGGAAGACCTTAACCACTGCTTGTAACAGGCCTTTCAAAATAAAAACTATATCCATGAAAGCAATCGATTTTTTTTTTTACTTATGTAACATACTTCCTTTCATTAAGGTATGTTGCAAAATAAACGCTATTCGTCATTATGTTCTAACAATGTCTGCTTTGAACTATTTAAACTATTTTAATTACTTACTTTTTCATCTGCATAAATAAAATTTGCTCACTGACCCCTCTATTTCTTACCTAAGTGAACCAAGCTGCTTCTCCCAGATCATTTAGTGCAGGTTAGCCAGGGTTTGTGAGCAGTGTATAATGACATGTAAACTAAAACCATAACTATGTCAATTTAAGGTCAAAAAGGCCTATTTGTGGTTATTATGGAAATCAGTTTAAATGCGAGGTGGCTAAACAATGCCTCTTTGCATACTGGCTCAGCAAAAAACCACAAACAACCTGCCAACATCTGCTTTTTGAAGTGTCAGATAACATTATTTCCAGGATGACATCAAGGGCCTTCATTGGCTATGCATAAGGTCAGTGAATATTAACTTCATTTACACTTGGCTGAGAACTGGCTGGTGCCAACAATAGAGGTTTAGATCCTCTGCTGAGCAGGGTTAAAAACTGACAGAAAGCTGCCATTGAGGAAGATGGATGATCGCACTAGCTGACCCTGTTCCTCCCCAAGTGTCACAGCTTCGGCCTCTTTTCTATCTCTGCAACAAAAGACCCTCTCTGAGCTTCCCAGTGGCCTTCAGCTTTATTGGTGCTAACAGGCCCAGACATTTTCATCGATTGGATTCTCTGCCTCTTAAACACAAGAGCTTGCCCTCCCCGGCTAGCCAAACCTTGGCACAGATGTCTTTTTTTGTAATTGCTTCTCTGCTGTCTGTTGGGAAGGATGCAATTGGACAGGCGAACATCATGTCAACACAGAAAATGCTTCACCATTTATCTCAGTTTCCCAATGGCATTTTCAGGAAAGTGATACTCTGTTTGCCTGGGGGAGTTTAACCCTTCAGTGGCTCAAAGTATCTATAAATGAGGAAGAAGAAGTTGCTGTAAAGCTGCCGCAATAAAAATCTAGTACATCTGTCCTACACATAGTTCACAAATGATGAATTAGTTTTTCCAGTCAAACTATCTGAAATACGCATCTCTAAATGCGCAGAAAAGAGTTTAGTGTCATTGCGGTGCATGCTTCTATGTCAGATCCTCAAGGGGCTTTTCAGTCAAGTTCAAAGTATACATTTTATAAATAATAAGGCTTGAATAGTTAAAAATGTAAACATCTGTGGAATTTCCAATCTATTTAAAACCGAGGTCACAAACTTAATAAAAATCTCAGAAATACATTAGGAACTTAACTGGATTAGAATACATCTATTACGCGGAATGAAAACAATCAGACATCTTTTAACATTGGAATGACAGAATGACTGGAGAAAAGATATAAAGGAAACACAACAGAGTCTTATGGAATGCTTTGGGTCTGAAGAAAAACAAAACCGGTGTTCTTTCATTTTTATTTTTTTTTTAACATCTGCTACTGGACATTGCTGGCAAAAGAGTAATGGATTTGACAAGCCACTTGTTTGATCCAATGCAGCAATTCCTGTCTTTCTGTGTACACCATGGAAACACCCAGTCTCCTATCATAATTTATAAATTTTCCCAGATTCTGGCCTGTGCTGTATGTGCTGTGTGCCAGACTGATTGTGCAAAGCCACCCTTAAAGGCATTATAGCCAGCCAGAGGACTGGTCTCCCACTGAGGTGCAATCAACAGGATTATAACAACCCTTGTTCTGCCTAACAGAGGTTTATAGCCAGAAGCGAAGTAGCATGGATTAAACGCCTCTATTAAAACCCATGGCTCAAGTTATCTAGCAGGGACTGGCATAACTCTCAGAACTACGGATGATCTAAAAACCATGTATACAAAACCTCGTAAAAAAAAAATGAGCAAGGGGGCACCAAAACTGATTTTTTTATAGAGCTATGTGTTTTGTAGCACATGTTATAGAGTAATTCTCTCAAATATTAAAGTAAAAATGTCAGCTACAGGGGAGGTCACATAGGTGGGAAATAAAACTGTAATTCAACCTGGCAATCCAGCCTAGAAAGGTGAATGGAACTATCAGCCACCAAAACTGCCTCTCTGCCATGGCATCTGGCAGGATGGATCAAAATATTTCAGTTTTCCAGTGCTTGTACTTATGATCGAGGGAGCGGGTTGGAAGGAGTGGGGGGGTCATCAAATAAAGAGGCAAACATTTTCTGCCGCGGGAGAGGGAAATATGGCACTATTATCAAACTAGCCACAATCAAAAAGGAAGTTTACCTCAGTCATAAAAACAGCAGAAAAGAAAATCCAGTCATAATTTAGTTATAAAATGAAAAGATGTACTACAAAAAGAAAAAAAAAAAGTGTGAAAGCAGCTGAAATGATTTTTGAAAATACACCAATACATATATTTCTTGAAATGAAATGTTTATTGCATACAGCCTACCACAGTATAAAATAACGCAATTGTGTGATTGTAAACCAAGACTCATGATGACTTTTTTTTTTTTCGTTTTTTTACACTACTGGTAAGGAATATTGCCACAGTAATGAGGAAAACACACATTTTTCATATTTGTAGTAACTCCTATTAAACAAACTGCTTTTAGCAAGGACTGAAAGAATGGGCCCTTGCTCTTTGTGTTAGTAACAGATGGTTATGACACAGGGCCAATTCCTGTTTTTCTTACTCTCACAAGTAGTCCCAAGGGACTAATTTTTTTTTTTTTTTTTTATGAATAAAGCAAGCAAGATTTTACCCAAGGGAAAATAAGCAGTTTTGCAACAAAAATGTTTGTGGTCCCCTTTTCCACTGGGTAAAAGCAGGGACCTCTGCCTCTTTGTCACGCCCTGCCAGCCCCAAGGAAAGCATTAAGGAACATCAGTTGCAGGTACTTGGAAGTAACGAGGACAGAGAGAACTGGCACGTAAGCATGAGATGATGACAGCTCTCAACAGATTTCCCCAATATGCTTCAGAAACCGCTATCAGGCATGGAGATTGGCAAGAGATCCCCAGCAGCACCCTACTTCCATCTGGACTGGGTGGAAATATAGCGTCTCCCAAAGCAGATGGCTATGGGAATTTTAAAGAAGAAAAGATAGATCCATTTTTTAACCTATAGAGACTCTTAATACAGCACAGGAGTTTTCCCCCCAAGGATAATAATGGGAAAAGGGCTCCAGTCAGAAGATATTCTCCTTTTCCCTCACATTAATAAACAGCCTTCCAGTTCTTTTAGTTCACAAATCCAAGTCAACCATGATATATTTTTAAGCAGATTCTGAAAATTAAAACACAAAAAAATTATGAAAAATAAGTACCTATGAAGCAGGTCCTTACCATATGCTGAAGGGAACCAGGATGTTCACATATACAGGAAAGTATATTCCCTCTATATGGGCTATACTGTCCATAACCCACCATATGGTATTTCTTTAGCTAACTGCTACCACTGTTGTATGATCAGATGCCCACTACAAGATGCAGGAGAAGCTGAGCCACTGTTCCCATAGTGCATAGACTACCCAGCCTAGGGCAAGTGTAATTGGCATGTGACACACAAAGAGCTTGTTACATCCTCCTTTAAAAAGAGGTGTGAGGGTGCCACAAGCTGGGTCTTCGTTTCACTGAATATAAATACACTACTGACTCAGGGAAATGGAGACAACTGGTATGACTGCAGATATTTAAAACTCACTTCTGAAGAGATTGTAGAGATTGTAAGATTGCAAAGCCTCTTCCACCTCTGCATTTCAGTGTAATATATGTTAGCGTTCAGGGATTTTCTTCTATCTAAAGAAGAAATTACATTAGTATATATCCATAAGGTAAGTACGAGTAGAACTTTGTAGAGCAACAACAAAACTCTTGTTTCAATCTGAATGCTTAAGCACCTCAGCCACTCACAGCTAGAAAAAGCACGATGACGTTACCTATGTTTACCAGATCAAATTAAACTCTTCTTAACAGCAACCATGGTGTTAGAAAGCTGATGTTTAACGTATAGATCAAGTGAATCTAGGATACATGGATATCGAATCTAGGATACATGGAAGGATATCCTCCTTTTAGAAAGAGGGACAGTCCAAGCAACAGATCTTTTTGTGTACGTGGAACTGATCTGTAATGTTTTTATGTGTTCAGGTGACCTGAGCAGCCTGTTTGTGCATAATCCCAGAACATGTCCATCAATCAATGTCCAAGCTCCACTTTGACAGGCAACTGACAGTCAGTTATCTCCTGAATGTTAATTAATAACAAATAACTTTGTCACAGCTTAAATACACAAAGTGTCTTTAAATAGTGGAATTTAAAAAATGGGATTTTTTGTGAGAACAGGAATTGTATTTTCGTTTAGTCCTTGTATTAAGGAGAGAAATAAAATTCTTCATTTAAAGACTGTAGATGATTCGTGCTATCAACACACGCTTTGTTTTCTAAAAACCACTGATCTCTACTTGTGTCATGCAATTCTGAATCTTATGTTCCTGGATATATCATGTTTATGTTACAACAGTAATACACAATACAGTGACTGTGTAGCTCTACATACAACAGAAAATCTTTAAGATAAAAGATCAAAAGTAGGCATGTCACTGTCTCCTCCTGTCACACTCAGGGAAAAGAAGAAGTGTGTTTTAAAAAGATGTTATTTCTCTCTTGTTTACTGGCATTATTCAGTTGCAATTCAACAGACAATACTTTTTTTAATAACAGGACAAATAGAGACTTATTTTAACAGACAGTCTAAAGCAGACAGACAAGCATGCACATAATAAAGCCAAAGAATTGCCCCTTTTAATCAGAAAATTAAGTGATATACAACTAATGATAAGTGAAAGTGAACAGAAGAGACAGTCACAGGTCACTGCACTGGGGGACATGATTTTCAACTCTACTTATGGTTTTAAGCACATGATACTTTCACACTTCCCAGCAGCAGGCCACAGATTAAATCTGGCTGAGACTTCCATGGGTGAGATAATTAGGTGACAATGGAATTTGCTAACAGTTAAAGCAATGTCCATTTCCTTCCAATATCATTTGGCAGAACTTCATCAGTATATTTTTTTCTTTAGTTAGTGTCAATAAAACTGCCCACATTTTCAAAGTTATCTATCTAATCAAGAAAGAAAATACTGAATGCTAATTTTTACTCAACACACACTGGTACAGAACAAAACTTTTCAATAAGTTAGACAAAAATGAGAGTTATCTAATTTATTTACTGTGCAAGTAAATTGACCAAGAAAAAATATGTTAGCATTTTTAGACATGAGACATCAAACATCCAAGATTCAATGTTTGATTTCAGCTGAGAGACTGTATCATGGGCCTGATCTGACACAACAAATTCAAGTAAGAATACCCTCTCTTCAATAGGATGCCAATCACATTCCAAAAGTATCTCTATGCAGCAACTAAAAAAGAAATAACACAGATGATCTTAAAAAACACAAAAATCTGTTTCATGTAGTCTTTTTTTCTAATTACATTTTCTAATTTGACATTTTAAGATTTCAAACAAAACTATGATCTAACAAAAACAAGAAAAAAGATCAGTACGTCTCCATTTGCTTTGACATACAAACACATCACCCGTATAAACAAATGAAATCAGTAAAACATTTTCTCCAGTACTATTATTCACCTCAGAAATACACACATATTGTACAAATAAACTGATCAAGACAAAAATGTGTTAATGTTCTGAAACACGAGAGCTTAAACATCCAAATTAAATGGTTTATATTTTATAGATATGCATGTGTGTATGTTTTATATATTAAATATATATATATATATATCAAAGAAAGCGCACTACCTAAGAAACTGGAACCCATCACTCCATATGAATGGTTCTAACTGCTAGACTATGGGAAGAGCAAGTTTCAGCAGGGGCTAATAAAACCTGATAATAATGACTGCATGTTGGTTAATAGGCATGCCCTATTTGAAGCAAGAAATCTGAGTTCAAATTTCAGCAAGAAAAGTAATTGACCCAAGTCTGGAAAACAGTTGAATAAGATCATGTAAATATGATCAGTGATCACAGCCACATGTTGCCCACCCAAACCATGTTCCACAGACAAATTTTTGAACATGTAATTTGTTCGAGCGTCAACAGATCTGACCTGTTTGGCACACAAACTGCCAAAATTTTAGGAATACGATAAACTTTACTTATAGAATCTCATTTGCCAACATTCTTCAATCATTTTCATGGCAGCTAAACAAGGGCTTCAAGATTCTGAATTAGAGATTTAATGAGATTCTCAACACCAGCTATGTTCCTCCGTGGACACAAATGGATTGATTCAAATAGGCATCGTGTAGACTTTCATGAAATGTATAATTTGTTCTCAGAATCTGTCCATATATTTTAGTGTAAATAAAGATGGTACGTTCAGGAAGTGCAAAGAATACCATGCTTACTACTCATAAATGAGGATTAGCTCGCAAGCTGAGAAACTAAGGGATTTGGAGGGTTGAAGGCCACAAGCAGTATTAACTTTTCAGGTGGAGTGGATCAGGTCATTAATCCAAGCTCCAGACAACTCCTGAGTTTTTCCTTGATGGTCCATCAGAAGTGGATGGAGAACTCTGACATCCTGCCTCTCTCCTACACAGGGGGTTAGAGTTCTATAGAGAAATTTGCACATGTATGTTATGTCATAAGACTAGAACAAAGTACATGCATGGCCATTTGACAAAAATAAGTTCTATCAAGTGTCAGAGTACACTTTCAGTTTAGCCACATCATGAGGACATATCCATTAAGGTGAAGGGAACATACAGCAGGTCACACGCATACAGCTCCTTGAGGCCACCATATCAGTCACCTGCCAGAAGACCTCCAAGTATCACTTTCAAGGGCCACACTAGTTCAACTTACTATGTTCAACCTACCAGAAAAACAAACACCAGTCATCTAGGCCAGGTGATACTTCACATTCACTAAATGTAAGGAAAGAATAATAACGAGTCATAGCCACTAATTATGCTAGAGATTATACATCTCATGTACCATCAGCGGAATTTGAGCCCCGTTTATATTTGCTTCTCTGTACACGTTTATATCAGCACATTACTTACAATTCAGAAAAGCACATCTAATCAAACATGCTTTTAAATATGTTTCATTAGCTTAAAAGTTTTACATTTATGTGTATGCTTACAGTAACTTAAAACTTTAGCACTTCCCTCAGTAGGAAAACATTAACACATGATGTTACTCTCATCAAGGTAACTGGATTCTTGCCATTAAGTTCTAGGGATGAAGCCTCAGCCCACAGTCCCACAGATAATTTTCTGCCTTAGGCATTACCTTCCTTACAATACTCGTAACTTGTTTACTGAAAAGTAGGAGCCCCATTTTTACACATTCTATAGTATGTTTACTTGTGGTAATACATACTAACACAAATATTCTTGTTCAAAACAAAAAAAATCAGTAGCCAACCAGCAAGCTAGGGCTCTAGACATGCACCAGTTTTCAAAATTGAACCCTTAACTTATTTCATAATTACAGCAAGAACTAATCTTTGCATTTATGTATATTAAATACATTGCAAAATAATAACAGTAATTATATTTCTTAATCATGTACTTCCTTTTTATCCATCAATCACGTACATTTGAGGTATGTCAGGTGTTAGCAAATACTAATAATTACAGTTAAATAGACTTTTATTAGAAAAATGCTCGATATTATAATTGCAAGAGTGCTATGTCTTGCCAAGAGTCACATGTAACTAATCCAAACCATAAAAATTAAGAAGTTAAGGTATCAAATTACCTTGCCTAAAAAAATCTGATGTTTCTTACAGATGTGAGCAACTTTATCCTCCTTTGGATAGGCACCCGGGCCACCCAGCTAAATATAGCTATAGAGGTATATGCATTGACAAGATCAGGACTCTAGAAGTACAATAATTGAGCCCAGTTCTTATCTTACACAAGTTTTATACTTGGTTGCCTTTGCTACTCTGAATTACACTTAGAAATCAGCTTAAAATTAGGCAAAATTTCCTAATATGCATATAGCTTCTAAAAGATATTTTTTCCTAAAGGCAAAATATCTACTTAACGGGGAAAAACAGAAGGGAAAAAAAAGTGTTAAACATTGAACAGTCACTCTCCAGTAGGTTGGCGTGTTATGTTTCTTAGGCAGACTTGATGAAGTTAGAAACAGTCATTGAACCACAGAATCACAGAACAGTTTGGGTTGGAAGGGACC
>Ga0181612_130455_pt1 | contig 39865 bp, 21 predicted proteins | sample HoacroProtozoa21_FD_119630 | JGI IMG/M metagenome (GOLD analysis project Ga0181612, IMG submission 119630) | Hoatzin crop microbial communities from Cojedes, Venezuel. Combined Assembly of Gp0051906, Gp0051904, Gp0051908
CACCTTGTACTTATCCTCCCAGACAGAGCATTCCTCATTCACTTCCCTTTTCCACATGCTGCTTTTGACCAGTGCCAAGCAAGAGCACTCTGCCAAAAATTATTTTTTCTGCCCTGCTTGAGAGCTTGCTCCTTTGCACTGTGTTCGGGCTTCCTTCTTTATATTGAGGTGAACTCCACCCTTCTGCAGTGTGAGAAAAGCAAAGGGTGGGCAGGGAGATCTCTGTGGCTCAGTACTAGGTTATTCTGGTAATCACTGGGGCAGTACTAAGACTGTGAGCAGCCTGAGACAATGAGGAAGTTCTCATTCAGATCATAGTATCACACCGTACTCCTGCTTTTGCAGTGTAATGAACAACAGCCCCATCATCCAGGCACCTTCTTTTATGGGGGAGCTATCAAAAATGGAACCAACTGCAGAGCTCAGGCTCATTCTAACTTATCATGTAAGCTTGACTTACAGATAAACACTGCCTTCAGAAAGGATTCACACCTTGGGAAAACAGCCCCAGCCCTGTTCATGGGCTTGAAACACAAAACCAAATCTAAGGAAACCCTGAAAGAGTTGGTGTGGAAGAGGGCAATAGTTCATTCAATTCAAAGGGATGTCATTTAAACAATATCTTCCACCACAGTGATTCCATCAGAAAACTGTGGTACGAAAGAGGACAAATAGAGCGTAAAGAGCTAAACAGAGAATTTAAGCTCATACATCCAAGTATAGCAAGGCAGGCAATGAGAAATTCTAAGGCTAATGTAGTATTGCAGTCAAATCACTATGCAGAGAAGCTGGAGAGCTGGGATTTATTTTCAGCCCTGGCACAGTTTTTATGAATGACTTGGGCACCATCAGTCCACTTTGTTCTAAATCCTGATATCCTTAATCGTAAGAGAGAGCAATTATGCCAATAAACTACTTCAGAAGAAGCAGGAAGGACACGGTAACATTTGCAAGGTGTTCAGACACTAGTCTGACTGAGGAGACAGCAAAAGGCAGGAAAACAGGGGCTTCCTGGTCCTCTTTTGTGAGGATGCAGTCAGTCATGGTGGAAGTTCTCCAGCTGCCCACACAGAGACAGCACAGTGTTGGATCCAGTGAGGCTAGTGTTGGCCATGCAGGGTAAAAGCTGCAGGGAAGTCTAGGTGCCAGTCTTGGTTTGCTGAATCTGCTTAGCTAATTGCTTAGCTGCTCAGCCTAGACCTAGGTGTGTATCTAAGTGAGGCCATAACATGCTGGGTTACACTCAAGGTCAGGAAGGCTTCAGCAAGAAGGATATGAACCGAATGTACAACTGAATGTGCAAAGCCAGGAGACCAGGCCAAACTGAGAGGGGAACCAAGGAACCAATGCATGGTTTAAAACCAAAAAACCTTCCCCTCGCTCCTCTTCCACACCCACCACAAATGTTATATAGAAGGAGGACCAAAGCAGGATCTGATGTGGAGACAATTACGGTAGATTTTGGAGGGCCTGTGCACCCCTTCGTAGCAGCGGCCAGCATCAAGCCATGACAGAAAATACGTAAGTCAAGAACTAAGACAGTTTCATAGTAAAGAGGTCTGAAGAGTATATTAACTCACCAGAGTAACTCACCAGCCTACTGTAGGATCAGTCCTTCTGGGTGAGGGTGCCTGCATGAGTGTGTGTATGCAGGTAAACAGTCCTCCCATGAGGCTGTGAAATCAGGCAATTAAGATGATGTAACAGAATTCACCTGTAGGCAAAGCATCATCTCCCATTTTCTACCTCCAAAGAACCTCTGCTCTCCCAAGAATCTTTTCCAAGTCCTTCTGCTTCTGGAAAGGAACAGTGTAATTTATTGCTTCTCCTGCTAGGCTCATCACTTCAGCTGCTGAGGGCGCATGGATGGCAATTCAGTGTCCTGTGCAGCAATGCAACTGGCACATGCCAATCTCTGAATCAGTGCAAAGAGATGGCCAAGAGGTGAGAACATTTCCCTGAGCAGTTGCAGCTGACCTGCTGCAAAAGACACACTGAGTCATTTACAAGAGGACTTCACTCTTGTAGACTGATGTTGCTTAGTATACCAGTCACAGCTGTTCCCGAGGTCAAAAACAACATAGCACCTTCCTTCCAGAGGGAGAAGAAGTTGCAATTACTTTCCCCAAATGACTACTCTAACCAGGGAACTGCTAAATATCTTTATTTGCTAGCAGCAGCTCGGCTTCTCCAGCACGGGCCAGTGAATGTTGACAGAGTGGTTACAACCAGTTTTCACTCCTCTGCCTTGGAGGAAGAGAGTTTTTCTATTGGAGGTGTCACACAAAGAGAAATGAGGCAAATGAGCAGGGGCACCATTTGCAAAAAAAATGAGAAAGACTGGGATAGATGAACAACAGCAGAGAAACCACACTCATGATCTCATATCACCTGGCAGGGATTAGACGAAGAGACAATTTGAGCAGGCAGGGAGAAGGGAAAGCAAGCCACATACTCTGCTTTGCCTTCCCTCACTGGCCTGCATCTCCTGCTTTTTTGCTGTAGCATGAGTGCTGCCACATTGCTGTGGATGGGAGAAACCCCAGTGCTGCACAGGGAGAACAAGCGATGCCGAAGCTGCAGCAGGGGGGCTGGAAATGGGTACCAACAGGGAGCTACAGGTTCTCCTTGGGGCCGAAGCGGTGGGACAGCTCTTGCAACAGCAGCACGACGTTCCTAGGTCTCTGGCAGCGCCGTTTGGTACCAGCCTGCTGCGGCCAGGATGGCAGTTGGGAACCTGGTCTCCGGCTGTGCCGGTTTCTCACATGCACGTCAAGACTGTGCCTGCTCCTGGGTTACCCACACATCAGAGTGCCCAGAGGGTGAAGGAGAAGATGTGTCTTGTCAGCCATTTGCTGCGTGCCAATATAGGGCGGTTCAGAGGCACAGCTGGAGATGGTGAGGAAGGGAGGGAGAGATCTGCAACGCTTTTCAAGGATATAGCAACCTTCATAGCCAATCAAACCAATTGTCCAACTGTTGTAACACCTTGTCTCAAGCAGTGGCTAGCATCAAGGATAGATGTAAAACACTTAAAATGGGAAATAACTAACTAATATGTCCATTGGGGAAGTTTCTTTATAACCCCAGGCAGTTAGTGGTTGGATTTATGCCCTGAATCTCAAGGGCTGATATTTCTTATAAATTTTTTATTTTCTCTAATGTAACTATGAGTGTTCTCACTATCCACAGAAACAGCTTCTTTTTTTTTCTCTTTTTTTACTAAGCCTGTGAGCTCAGTGGGTAACACCCTGCAGCAGGCAGTTCCACCGTTTCATAGTTCCACAAAAAAATAATATTCTCTACATTTCCAGATTTGCATTGCCTTTTAATTTCAAAGGATACCCTTTTGTCCCAGTACTGAGAACCTTTTTCGATATTATTATTTATATACTTCTAACATACCCCTTCTTATTCATCTATTCTCTGCACGACATCTTCCTTCATCTTTTTCAGTCTCTTCTTATCGGAAAATCCTTCCAAGCCTCCAAACCATTTTCACTGCCTATCTCCAAGTCCTCTATATTCATTTTTTTAAGAGGAGCTGATGAGAAATTAGCTAAGTATGAAAGGTGAAAGTTTATCAGTAACTCTATGATGGTATTATATCTTTAATGTTAATTTCTGTCCTACGCTGTAGATATTTTTGCTGTGCATCTAGTTATGCTAAGTTCAAGGAAAGATGGGGGGGTCTAATGTCGTGAATAAGCATCTCTGTGCAACAGCTATCTCCTGCTGTTCCTAATGCCTGTGAATACAGCTCTCATCTTCTGTCTTAGCGCACGTTATCAGGCTGTGTTTCTTGTTGGGGATTGTCATTAGAATGGCGACCTGCTAGGGTTATATAGCTGCCCAACTCCTATCAAACAAGAACTTGAAACATTTTTCTGTTATTTTTAAATACAGCCTTGTACCGCCTCGTTTAACTTTAATGTTCTGTTTGAATGCATTTCTCTGTAGTCATCTAAGGGAATGCTCCACAAGGAAAAAACACTGAAAAAACTTGCTGTATTTTTTTCTCTGCTAAATTCTGCTCAGAAGTGATGTTCAGAGAGGGAGGATTGCCTGGGCGATAGGACTTGTGCAAAGCACTATGGTAGAAAGAGTCAAAGCCCTGCTCTGCTCACCTTCTGCTCCCTCATGTGATCTTGTCACTAGCAGAGGCTATGGGTAGGCAATCACAAGTGGCAGAATTTCTGATGCTTAACTAGTTACTGTTCATCAGCTCAACCACAGAAGCAAAGATGTCCACATTTCATGTCCATAGAGGCAGCAAAATAAAATCTCTTCACTTAAACTACCTTCTAGGAGCACACCTAAGGGCAATTAAAGCTGACCAGCTGTCACTCAGTCGGTTATGAAAGCACATCCATTCTCTCAAGGTTTCCGCACCTGTAATGATTCCTTAAATCACAAGAGTGGGGAGAAAGCAGCAGGAAAACTGTAAGGTACATGTATAGGAAGATCTGTCACAGCACTGCAGCCACATGGCTACGTGTATATTGCACGCCTGAGAATACAAAGCAGCAGCGGTCTCTGGCACCATACAGAAACGCAGCCTCTCTGGTCCCAGGTTCACCTTCTCTCCTCACCTCAGCAAATCTCATCTGAGGTCAACAGAAGGATGAGCCCAGCCATCTCGGCCATAAACAGAAGGAGTACTGGGGGGGCAGAGGGGGTGGTGTCCGAGCCAAGGTGATGCTCCTGACACTGCCAGGAGAAGGATGGCAGCAAGCACATGTGCTAGGATGGACTGGCACCACTGCACCCACCTCCACTCCCTGTTGTTGGGCCGTGCAAGCTGCAGCAGACCCTGCTGCTGAGAGAGGCAATCCCCGCGTCCTCCAGGAAAACACAGGGGCAAGGTAAGCAGCATGGCTAAGGTCAGCACCTGGTTAGGGCAGAGCAACAGCTCCAGGAACAGCCCGTTTTGGTTATACTTGAAGCCAGCTCTGAGCTGTCATGACACAAGTGCTGTTTGGTGTGAAAGAGAAATATGGAGTTGACGAACATTGCTAATAGGAACAGGAAAAAAAAAATGAACCTTCTCCTTATTGCTCCACATTTCTGTATTATTTTCAGGGTTGGTTTTTTGCAGGTTTGGAAATAAACTCTGAGCTGTTTTGCAAACCCTTCATATTCAGTGCAAACATCTTATTTTATTATCTGCCTTTTTGTTGTTGGTTTTCTTTCTTCCTCCTCCTCCTCCTTTTTTTTTTAATCCATTCAACCATTTATTGGATCTTCTATTCTCCAGTGTGCATTTCTTCTTTGCTACACTATCTCCTGCTTTTCACAGATAAACACCTCACACCTGGGAGACAGGCTCCTCTAATTAGTATTAAAACCTGAAGTTTTTTTCCATCCCTCTTTGAAGCTTTATAGGATGCCTTTTCATGAATAATAATGTCCTCAATTCGACATAATGCAATGCTCAATCAAAAGTTACTGTAGCAATCACTTCCCAACAAGACACATCGACCCTTCCTCTTTCTCTGTACAGCTGATGATGAGGCAAGAAAAAGTCCAGCCTGCAACAGGTGCTCAGAAGTTGAGATCTCCACTTGCAGCAGTCTCTTGCCCTCAACAAGCTCTATGCAGCAGGCTCAGTGTCTTTTGTCACCTCTCCATCTCCCCATTGCCATTCTGAAGAGTGACGGGAGTTCTGGTTGCCTGACCTCCTGCCAAAACTTCAAACAGCAGTTCCCTCTCAGCCAGACAGACCCCCTGCACAGCACGGGGCACCCACAAATCTCTTCTCTCTTTCCTGCAGCTCACTTCTGGTCTAAGTCCCAGACTGCTGCCGTAGGGATGCCAGCTGTGCAGCTGCCTGCTGAAAACATTAAGGTCCCAGGAGCTATGGATGCCCACACTGCAGACCATTTCCAGTGAAGTCTTCCTACAGAAATTCACAGCATCTGCTCTCTTTCCACAGAGTATCTAGGTTTCAATGGATGGAAAAAACAGTGTGCTCCAACAAGAAGTTGTTTCCTGGCGGTTTTCCTAAGCACTTCTATTCAGAAACTAGCTAAGGTCACAGCCTCTGCTCCCTCAAACCTGTCAAGTAGTCCCAGAGCCTTCACAGATGATGCTGCCAGCAACAGAGAATCTCTGTTGCCAAGGCTAGATAATGGCTGTTACAACATCGGTCATCTAGTCCTACAATCATAAGGATTATTATTCCTCATATTAATATTTTAATAGTGAATTTCTTTGCCCTGTGTTTGTGTGCACATGCAAACGCACAGAGAAATGTTTGCAGGCACATGCTAAAATGTTGACAGTGGCACCTGAATGCTGCTGTAGGAACATCTGTAACTTGTCACCACTTCCACAGGGGTCAGTCATAATACCCTTGCCCTGGTGGCATGGGAAGTTCAAAGGAGCCTAAGTGACTTAGCACTTTCAACCTTCCCCTTTCCTTCAATTTTCATTAGAATTGCTATTCCAGTTCCACTCAGCTGCTTCCAAAAAGCCCACCCAATGAGTAAAACTTTACTCTGCTGTACGTAGCACCACTGAACTCTGTGGGCCAAGCTGCAAAGCACTACTAAGAATTACAAGAGTTAATAAAATGACTAACTGAAGAGAGTATTCCAATGTCAGTCACGAGCAGGGCAGAGGCACTGACAGTTTTTATCTCCACAGAAGATTCTGAAGGCTCTCTTAGTTTGCTACCTCATCTGATCTCAACTAGCCACATCAAGGTAATGCCATAAATGCAAAGGACTGAAGAAAAAAACACCTTCCCAACGTCAGATCCCAGTTTCTCTCGCAAGTCAGGTAAAACATCCTTTTCCTAGTCAGTTCTCAAGCAGATTCCTACCGATTCCAACAGATTTTGTCTAAGAGGTGAAGAAATTGCTTGGGACTCTGGAGTTCTCCATGGATGTGTCCTTCAATACTACACAGCCAGGGGGGAATCAGTGCCTGAGCAGTGCTGCCCTCGCTGGTGCACTGTGGTAACGAGTCATGGCTCACACGGGGACACTGCAGAAGGAAAACTAACAGTTAGGGAGAAGGCTCGGGAAGACATGCCACCTGGGACATTTGTTCCCTATTACTCCAAGCACAGAAAGTTTTGAGGACCTTAACTGGTCCAAGGGGAGCTAGGAAACAAAACAGAGGAGTAGAGAGACTAGATATTTTTCTGGACCTGGAATATCACAAACAAATCTTGCAGACATTCAAGTGTATAAACATCAGACTGTAGCACCATCTGAGATGCCCCAGGATTGCAGAGACATCTGTACAGAATGGGTGCATGTGACAAATAATCCACGGGACAGCCCTACACCCTTCCAGAGAGGCAGCTACAGAACTGCTCACCTGTTTGGGGATGTCTTTAGGCAGTCAGTAGAGAAAGGCAGTCTGAATTTAGGCAGCCAGGCCTGTGCTCTGTGGGATTTCTTGTACCTCCTCAGGCATCTGACACTGGACCCAGTCATGAGGCAAGGTGCCAAGCTGGACACAGCGCTGGTCTGATGCACAAAGACATTGCTGGATGCCAAAGATCTCCATTCCATGATTTAAAGCATCAGGGGAACATGAGAAGTCAGCGTGTAATTACTACATTTTGTTTTTCATTAAATGTTTCTTGCCACTCTCCCCTTTCCCCATCCCATCCCCCTCCTCCCCCTTTACCAAACAAAGACCTAGCTAGGCTCAGTGTGGTTCTGAACATTATCCAAATGCCCACTGGGCTGAGGGGTCACCTAGTTCACCAACCATATCAATTAAATGACGGTTATTACCCTTTCATTATTATACAAACTAATCCCATACATCTAGTGAGCTGATGTTGAGGTGACTTCACGCTCCTTAAAACTCATATCATTAATTAGAGTGCAGTCAGCTCTCCTCTGATTTGCAGCCCCTCCCTTCTCCTCACCACCTTTGCAGCCCTGTGTCCCTCTACCCACCCCGCCGCTGGTATCCCTCACTCCTGACTGGCAGCTCCCCCTCTGCCCCAGAGCTGGGGTCCCCATTAACAGCTGTGCCTGTTTTCCTTGCTTTGCCCCTGTTATTCCAGCCCTGAGCTCCCCTCACGCAGTTCTGTGTCTTATGCTGAATTTGAAGCCTCTCTCTCTACTTTTCTGAGACCCTTGCCTATTAAACCAGCTTTTGCTTGAGCAGAACCAGCTAATCATATTGAATTATGCCAGATTTTAATGTGGCTTCCTAACATAGACACATGCCCATAGGGATCCAGGCTGAGAACACCAAGCCCACATCATCTTTGATCTAAGACACTACAAGATAGATATAAACCCTTGATCATACTCCTAATGCTAATTAGTCATCACCTTCCCCTTCCTAAGATATATGTGTCTAAGAACATTGTTGCTGATTTGGTCACAGACAAATTAATTGTTGTATATGCAGTATGTAGTTGCATTTCTATAAGAATGTTTAATAGTAGTGAAGTGGTTGCATTGAATCAAAAATTATAAACTTTTGCAACTCTCCCATAATTGCTATTCAGGGACACGTTCTAATAGCAAGCCTCCAAAACGAAATGAGCAGCAGCGCTTTTGTAACGAAAGCAAAATGTCTTCCATGAAAAGCATAATCCCCCTGTTCTTGGAAGAACTCTGCATTATATCTTGAGAGGTGAAGACTCCGATGTAAAACTCAGACTCCAACCCTAAAATACCTTATTACTTTTTGTAATTTCTGCACTGGAGCTACTATCATGTAAGCCAACAATTATAAAAACAATAATGGTGCAGGTTTCCCCAGTCCCATTATTTTCTCTGAATAGTTGCGACAACATATCCCCCAGCCACCATTAGGAATCATACTACAGTTCATGCTCTTATGCTACTGCAAAATGATCTCACATAATGAACCACGTACGGTGTAATTGATGGAAGCCATATAACTCATGCAAACAAATGGATGTCTAACAAATAAACATATCCAAAATGAACTTGCACTATTTGTGTGTTCAGCTGAGATATGAACTGCATCTGCTGCAGGTGACAGACATAAGATGACAGAGACTGGCAAAAGAAAATGAAAACCTAAATATTTACTAATTTAATCAGTTCTTTCCTTGTTCTTTACATCTGGTGGAATGTACTGACTAGCAGTCTTAATTTTAGTCCTAAGTCTTACTTCCATTCCTAAGGTTTTGTGGGATCTAACATAGAGGCATCAGAATTGCTCCGTAGCTAAGGTTATGTAAGGAGATTTCCACTGGCTGATGTATAATTACTGAATTCAATTTTCAAATTTGGCACCAGGGACAAATGGATTTATTAAATAATTACTTCAGTTGAAGATTTAGAAACTCTTACAAAGTAGACATTTAAAGATGCCCATTGAAATTCAGTCCTGTTTTTCTCGTATTTCTTTGGGTTTCACTACTTTAAATCATATATGCTGTGCACACATCACATTTCAGCCAGTATCTCATCTTTACAGTCTTTCAGACATAGGGCAGGTATTGGGACTTGAAACGAAGACCTTTAAAAGTTATTTCTATCATTTTTTGCAACTGGATTTAGCCTGGCAGAGAAAACCAATAGATGCGAGAGCTGTCATCAACACCATGCTCTGCTATGCATCAAGGTGCGAAAGAGACCTTTGTGCACAATGTAGTTTATGGACATTGCATTTCACTTAATGAAAGGGAGTAAAATACAGATGCTGTTTCCAAATAGCAGGGTCTCCTTCTGCTTCCCTTTCAAGCATATTGTCAGTGTAAATGGAAACAAGCAAAACCCAACCCCAAGCGGACCATGTCTTTGTTAGGGAAAAAAACTTGGGCTCTTAACGCATCATAACTGCATAGGTGCAAAAGGCTTGTAAAGATGGAGCCACCTTCAGAAAGTGCAAACTAGGACTGGATCCCAGCTCCTTACTCCTGTGAAAAAAACAACTACTTTGTTTCCCCTAAGATTTTCGATCAGGTTAGCTGCTGTCCTTCCTTGCCTGGAGAAAATACTGCCAGGATGCCTGTAAGCTGGCAGTAGAAAGTGCTGTGGAAATCTGACTGGGGTGCACATAAGCAAACAGCTGTGGTGGTCTCAGACTTCACCTCCTCCCAGCTGCCTGCTCCCAAGTCAGTCCGCTGCCCGCCACCGCTGCCTGCAGCAGAACTTGCCTGCACTTTAGCTGCTGCCATACACAGCAGCAGCCCAAACCCACCTTCACCAGCAGCTTCTGCTAGCATCTTGGGCTGCCAGCTGCAGGGGCTAAAGACCAGACATGCCATCTCTCTGCATTTTTGGTGCCAGAGGCAGATCCATCTGGCGGAAGAGTGGGGCAGGCACCAGAGGGTGGCTGTGGTGGCAGTAATACCTGCCAAACACCAACCACCAGAGCTGCCAGAATCATTAGCTGTTAGCCACAAGAACCCCAAGAGCCGTCTGAGGTCTTGCCTGCAAGGGAAAGCTCCAGCAGTCACGTTAGTGGGGATGCAGATGTAGTTTAGCAGAATGAATCCTAGCATGAACACCACTATTTCCATAAGAGAAAACGGGACTTAGGGGCATGGGGCTGGGGTCTTGGAAACACCTTCCCGAGTGACATCAGCTAACCTGAAATAGGCTTCTCAGCCAAAAACTTGCACCCTGCACAAGGATTATACCTGTAAACCTTATCAATTTAAATCTACCTCTGCAGTCATATTAGAAGGATGTTCCCATACAGGCAGCATCTAAAGAAGGGATAAAACACTCGCAAGGAGGAGCCGGGCACGCAGCAGCCGGTTACGCAGGGTCAAGGGGAGCAGGGCTGAAGCACAGCTTGAGAGGAAAGCTAGGGGGGCAGGTCTGACATACCAGTGGTTAGGAGTGTGAGGGAAGATAAAATGCCCTTCAGAAGGAGGTTCTTGGGGATTATAGCTCTACACCCTTGAGCACACTGCCGTACAGCAGTCATGGTAATAATTAATAACAAGGAAATGATTCTCGCCCTGTTCTGGTCACCTTATTAAAGCGAGGATATTGTGGAAATGGAAAAATCCCAGCAGGACAGCACCTGGGATGATAGATGGATGGGATGCATTTTTAACAGACCTCACTACATTTCAGGAAACATATTTCTGAGGGGAGAGTGGCTGCAAAGCTTTTATATTCCTTTCCTACTCTACTGCTACCAGCTGCTGTCAGAGACAGGACAGGACGAGGCAAGGTGGACCCTTGCTCTGACTGTCTGGTGGCCAATTATGTTATGCTCTGTGGCCCTAAAATGCTTGGCTAAACCAGTAACCTCGTCTGTATATTTTTGTTGCCATTCTTCTTTACCCTTTGGGTTCTTACTGAAAGAAGGAACAGAAGCTGTTAAAAAAAAGTGAGCCAAGATGTTCTTTCTGCATGTCCAGAGTGGCCCACAAAATCTGGAAAGAAATGCTGTTTGCCCTGAAGGACTTCTAAAATCCAGTTTTCAACTGCTGGGCCAAACTGTATTTTCTAATTTAATAAGGGATGCTCTCAAGTAGTCTCAATGCACAGGAAGTGAAAAATAGGCTTTGGGTGGGTACCCAGGTGTGGCAAACATAAACACAGGACTCTCCAACTTACACAAATGCACAGGAGGGAATAGATTTGACCAGGCTCTGCTAGCCTTTTAGCCACAAACAGTCCCTCCACAGGGGCTGTGTAAAGCCCAGAGGTCACTTCCCTTGCATGAAAGCAAACAAGGATCCCAGAAAGGAAAACTTTCCATGCGAGCTTTGAGCGCTTTCTGTTCTGCTGCTGCAAATGCAGCCTCACACTGCAGCTCCTCTTGCCAAGGCATTTAGGTGACATGGTGGGCTAAGAGAGAATGGGCCATTCACCCTGTTCCCGCTGAGCCAAAAAGGACAGACCTTTTGCAAGCATCTGCATTACAGTTTAAAGGGGAGGGAAGAGAAAGAAAGAGAAAGAAACAAAAGAAAACCTTAGCCCTCCAAAACAATTGAACAAATATCTCCCCGGTTAATAAATAACAGGCTCGGTTGGGGAATTGTAATTGTGTGTATAATGCATCTCAGATCTACGGTATAATTACACTCTGGAAACCATTGACTAATAAAAGGCACCAGCCAGGGGAAAGGATGCCTTCTTGCCATGGGTTGACAGGCAAGCAACAAACAAGTCGCACTTTTTCACCTTCTATTCAATAAAATCAGTGTATTAAATATGCAGGCAGAGCACCTCCATTAAGCAATTCACTTCCTTCCTTTTCTTTCTCTTTTTTTTTTCTTTTCTCCTCCTTTTGTTTCCATCAAGACAGAGAAGGTTAAAAAAAAAAAAAAGCTATATATGAAACCCCCGGCTATACGTGAGCTGTGTTTTAATGAGGCTGCATCTTGGTCCCTCTACTATACTAAGTAAACATGTTTCTCCCCCTGCAAAGAAAGGCTTTGCTTGCCTGGGCCGAAGGGAAAAGAGCTTGGGGAATACTAGGAGGCTTTTTCTCTGCCCACACCCCTTCCTCCATTCCCACTAAAATAAAACCCTTCCTTACATTACAGAATGAATGCTTGTTCACAGAGTAAAGGCAATATAAGGTATTTCCGTACAACTCACAATGGATTTGGACCTTTACAGGAAACCAGAGAGCAGGGGTCTCACCTGAAAGTCACCTTTCAGTTTCTAAAACCTATAGAATCACACCTGTATGTAAAGAAAACCGCCACCTCCTTTCCTCCAGCATGTTCTGAACTGAGGCATTCAAGTCAGTGCATACCTCCAGCCATCCTGGCTACATACAATTTCAACCCTGACTGGACAACTGAAAAATAAGAGCATTACATAACTATTTTGAGGCTCTGTGAAACATCTGGTGTGGTGCTTTGCTATGGGAGCCCCAGCCTGATGCAGAAGGAACAGAGTAACAGGTTCAATATACAAGTACAAATTATGCCTCTTCAGCCTTCATTGCAGCACCAAACAGGACCAAAGGCCTGGAGCACGGCCATGCCTTTGCCTCCTCTGCCTGGGAGCCTGGCACTCAGCTGGTGCTGCCATGTCTTCACAAGGGAAGAGGAGGCGGCATGACCCCCAGACTTCTGGCTGCCCTGGCACGCAGGAAGGAGAGCACTAACATGAATCCTTGCTTTCTTTGTCCCTGACCTTCCCATCGCAAGCCCCTAGGGTAGGTAACCACTTGGGGTCTGAGATGAGTGAACACAGTGAGGCAGGCTGAGGTGCTTCAGCCTCCTCACACACCCTCTCAGCCTCTGGCTGTGGTGAGATGCATGTGTGGCTGAAGGTATTTGCCTCTCCTCTACTCCCAAGGGAAGCAGCAGAAGGGACACGCTTCCCACAGACTGAGTCGTCAGGTATTAAACTAGAAACCTGCATCCGCATGCACCGAGTGGGTGAGCTGCTAATTGAGAAACCCCACGGCTGATTAGCAAGCACTTCTAGCTTCAGATGCTTCCAGTCAACTCACTTTGTTTCCCATCCGTGCCTGTAAGAGCGCAAGTCCAGTAATGACCCCACTGAGCTCCCCGGGATGCGGAGCCTGGCCTTCAAACATGCAAGGGAGAGCAACCGAGCTGCGCTCGCCGTCCCTGCCTCCCTCCTGGGGCCTGGGGAGAGAGCAAAAAGAGACGAGTTGAGTTGGGAATGTTTCCTGACTCAGCAGCAGTGCGTTCATTCGCGGAGGCACTGCCGCTGCCGCTGCTAATAGGTTGTGGTAATGGAGAGGCGTCTCGCAGGCAGGACGGTGGGAGGCTGATCAGCTCCAGCAGAAGAAGTGAGGTCAGTGGTAATGAGCGACAGCGAAGAGGAATGCAAATTGCGGGAGGATTTATGGAGCAGTTTCTGCTCAGTGAGCAGATTCCAGATAAGTGGACTGCTAATAAGGCAGGCAAGCTCTTCGGCTGTGCCAGCTGTTAGATGGGGACTGGCACGCTTTTTTGACTGACATTCACCCGGGAGCGGGCATGAGGGTGCCCACAGCACAGACACCATTGCACACGCGTTCCCTCCCCGCACACGCACAGGGGTGGCACGTGTGTCTGCCAACACACACTGCAGTGCTCGGCTGCTACTCTGCAGGACACATACTGTGCCAGGACCAAGGAAAGATGAAAGAAAGTGGGGATGGGTGACAGGGGCCTGCTTATCAGCACAGAAGGAAAAGCAGAAAAAGAACACAACTTAGCAGGTCCAAGCCTCAACCAAAGCCATTTTTATACTCTCTTCTTCTTTTGGTCCCTCCTTCCTTCCTTGATCTCAGAATATGCTATGGTGTTAGTCGAGTATCTCTCACCAGCCCCCCCCAGAGATGAAGTGACCTGAAGGCAATCACAGCAAATCCCAGAAGAGCTGGGAAGGGCAAGCTTACCTTGCCCACCTCTTGCCTGCTCAGGCTTGAGTCTCTCAGGAGCATTGCTGCTATGAATTACTAATGGTAGGTGTCACCGACTCTGCTGAGGAATGCCACTCTTGGGCCAGCCTGCAGTGTATTGGTGACATACTGGAAATCTCTTTTCTTTTAGAATTATTCCTTCTAAAAGCTGTGGGATTTTATCACAATAAGCCTCTCAGCATCAGGAGAGTAGCCAGTTTCTCAGCCATAGCACTGCCACCTTCAGATGATTGGTGTGGTGACACTGCAAAGCCTGAAAAACTTCACTTCCCACCACTGCCCTTGCACCTTTCCTCCAAGATATCTGCCTGCCTGCAGACTGTTAGTTCAGTTACTGCAGACTAGTAACCTAGTTTCCAGGTTAACCTGGCCTCACAGACTAGCTGCCACTGAGCTCTCACTGTTGGTAGGAGCAAGTCCACCCCAGCAGTGGAGGTGAGCTGTGAAACCCCACTCAAAGTGCTTGTTGCAAATCCTGAGATGGGGCTGCCCCACCGGACTGTGCTGGGAAGGTCCTGCCTCATGGAGAGCTGGTGGGAGCAGTCACTTCTGGAGGGATCATCCACAGGAGAGAGAAACGGTGAGGAACCCTCTCTGTGTGGTGGGCTGATAGTGGCTGGACACTAGGTGCCCACCAAAGCTGCTCTGTCACTCCCCTACTCAGATGGACAGGGAGAAAGAATACAATGAAAGGCTTGTGGGTCGAGATGAGGACAGGGAGATCACTCAGCAATGATCATCACAGGTGAACCAGACTCGACTTGGGAAAAATTCATTTAGTTTATTACCAATCAAATCAGAGTAGGATAATGAGAATTAAATACAAATCTTAAAAACACCTTCCCCCTACCTCTCCCTTTTTTCAAGGCTTAACTTTCCTCCTGATTTCCTCTACCTGCTCCCAGCCAGTGGTGCAGAGGGACTGTCAGTTCATCACATGTTATTTCTGCTATTTCTTCCTCCTCAGGGGGAGGACTCCTTACACTCTTCCACTGCTCCAGCGTGGAGCCCCTCCCACAGGAGCCAGTCCTCCACAAACTTCTCCGACGTGAGTCCTTCCCTCGGGCTGCAGTTCTTCGTGAACTGCTCCAGCATGCACCCTTCCAACAGGGCGCAGTACTTCAGGAGCAGACCGTTCCAGCGTGGATCCCCTGTGAGGTCACAAGCCCTGCCAGCAAACCTGCTCCAGCGTGGGCTCCTCTCTCCATGGCTCCACAGGTCCTGTCAGAAGCCAGCTCCAGCCTGGACTCTCCACAGGGTCACAGCCTCCTTCAGGCACATCCACCTTTGCCAGCGTGGGGTTTCCATTGTCTGTAGGTGGACATCTGCTCCACCATTAACTTCCATGGGCTGCAGGGGGACAGCCTGCCTCATCATGGTTTTCATGGGCTGCAGGGGTATCGCTGTTCTGGTGCCTGGAGCACCTCCTCCCTCTTCTTCACTGACCTTGGTGTCTTCAGTATTGTTTCTCTCACGTATTCTCACTCCTCTATCCATCTGCAGTTGCCCAAGGTGGGTTTTTTTTCCCCCCCTTTCTTAGATATTTTATCACAGAGGCACTACCATCATCACTGATGGGCTCGGCTGTGGCCAGCAGCGGGTCTGTCTTGGAGCCAGCCGGCATTGACTCCATCACACATAGGAGAAGCTTCTAGCAGCTTCTCGTAGCAGCCACCCCTGCAACTCCCCAGCTACCAAAACCTTGCCACACAAACCAAATACACACTGGACAAAGCAGAGCAAGGTCCCAGGCTAAGGGGCCTCCCCTTCCATCCCTTTTCAGCCAGCACACAGGGCCCCCACAGACATGCGTGCACTGGGAGACATGATAAGGGAGCACAAGTGACATGGACAGGGGTTCCTGGGCCATTCTGCAGCAGTCACTGCACAGGCTATGCTGTTTGCAGGACCCTGGCAGCTGCGTGTGCTCCTCGTCATCCTGGCAGCACCAGACCTCCCTGCTACGTTTGGGCACATCCTTCTGGAGCAGCAGAGGGTCATGGCACTGCGCATCTGCATGTTAGCAGCACCACAACAGGGGACTGAGAGACAGGAACCAAATGACCTAATTTAATCCTGAATACATGAGACTTGACAAGTCTATTAAAGGGCTGGAGTCTACTGTGTCTCATTATGAAAAATCAGTGCTGTAGTACAAAAATACTGGAGACAGTGTGTCAGTTAAGGAAAAGATGTCCTGAGCATACAGTCTTTTCTTAAGAGGCCCCACATCATCAGGGATATACATACCCTAGGAATGAGCCAAGGGGATTTGGACCTGGGAGCTGGTACCTCTCAAGTCCAACACTTTTAGGATACTCTAGTTTGCCCATCTCTTTCTGCTCAGATGAGGAGAAGTTGGAGTAGCCAGAGGCCAAATGGACCAAAGAAGGATTTGGCTTGTTTGTCACAGTGTCTCACTGAAAATGCACTAAGAAAAACAATAGGTTTGATTTAATCAGAAACAAAACTTTGTAAAGGTTTTCAGCAACATAAAAATAAATCACAACCATTTCATCTTGAGCCAATCCCAAATTCGGTCAATCTAAATACAATGTTTCATTTCTTCTCTGGGTTATTCAAGCTGCTGCCTAATCTTTTCTTTTTAGTTTAGATCAGTGTTAATGCCATTTCAAAAAACAAAGCTATTTCTGTTAAAAGAACATCAAAATTAAACATTTCAGTGTTTCAGAAATGAAACAGTGCAGTCAAAACCAAGATGCTTTGACATTTACAATAATTCTTCTTACCTTTCTTCTCCCCCTGGGTTTTTTGGGAATTTGGTGTGGTGGGGTTTTTTTGCTAAAATTCTTTGTCAGATTTGGGCCAAACATATCCACAGTTTTGGCTCTTCTCATCCCAGATGCTGCCCCACCTCTTTTACTGCTTATTGAAGAGTTTTGCCCACCTCTGTTTGCAAGGTTGAACCTTCTCATGGCTCTGCGGACTGACCCTGTGTAAGATAAGAGGAAAAATATGTTTCACACTGCCTCTTCCCAAGCATCTGGGAAGGACCCCAGGAACTCAGACATCTCTGTCATCTAGCATCTTGCTAGCTTTGTTATGACCATGGGCAAACAAGCACGTCAATTATATGGAGAAGAATGATCAACGGAAAGGCAGGAAAGAGTCCCACTAAGTTGGGGATCTTTAGTGGAGGAACACATAAACCTCAAGGGCAAAAGAAAATTAGTTGCCTCTGCTGATGGGCAGTGAAAGTCCTACCGAGAGAGCTACGGCTATAACGGGGAGAAAATGGCTGCAGCAAGTGATGGGTAACAGAAGCATGCTGTATTGGTCACCACACTCAGATATCAGACCTTCACATCTCACAGATGTTCAAACAAAGCTTAAGTCAGTATATTTTGCTGACCTCCTTTCTTATAATTAAAGTGAAAAGATTTCTTCTGCCATCTACCTCTCTAGGAATGCTGTCTTCCAGACAGGCAGAGGAAAGAACACGTATGACAGCTGGAAGAGCTCAGAGAAACCAAAATGCCTTGTTTCACAAAAGAAAATACAAATGAGCAATCTGAGTGCCATCAAACCTGCTGTGAGAGAGAAAGAGAGAGAGAGAGATCGAGGCAGGATCAAATCCCTTGTTAGACCTTAAGCTCCCTGGAATTAGGCCACTTTAAGAAGAAAAGGGGCTAGAGTTTAAAGGATTCAGAGAATTTCCCATTTCTTGAGACAACACTTTGACCTTTGCAAAGAAAACTACAAAGAACACAGAGCATAAAGGAACGAGACTTCTGTGTCTTTCCTTTCTTTTTTTCCCCTCTCTCAGATTTCTTTGTAGAAACAGGTAATTGTGCTGCCCTTACTTGGAAAGATGTAGTTCTCCCTCAGTTAGAGCTTCATAATACAAGTGCCAGTACTGCTGTCCCTGTCCTGATGGGAAATTTGAATGGAGAATACAGCTGTGTGAGACATTAAAAAAACTGCCTCCACAGTATGCTCTGGAGCAGAGGCAGAAAAGATCCAGGGGCTGGGCTCAACCCTAGCCTAAATCCATTAAAGTCTTAGCCTAAATCCACTGGGGTCGAAGACAATTGCCCTAATGCAGATGTCGTCATATCTATGCAGGCATGAAATGGTCAGCGATACATCTTTGAGTTCTCCTGAGAGCTGGTACCTTGTGTCCACTGATGCTCCACTCAGATTTGAACCTGAGAGAGGCAAATCCACCTGTTGATATGTACGCTGTCAATCTACCACAAAGGTTCACATGCTTGGAAGAAAATCCAGCCATAACTGGCTATACACTAGTAACAAGAAGTCGCTAGTACGTGAGCCACAGGAAACAGGCAGACGATGGGAAGGGAAGCAGAATTAAAGAGCTTATTTGCTATGGAAAGAACAAGTTTAGCTATTCCACATGTACAGATAGAGAGAGCACTGTGTAGTTCCAGGAGCAGTGAGCACAACACCCCCATCACACGCATACAGCAACAAAGGTACTCGCCATGGTACCCCTGTACACGCAGCCTGCATGGGCACACAAGTGACTAGAGAAACTCAGAGGGACACCCTAAATGGAGATAGTTGAAACCCAGACTTGCACACTGACAACTATTATCAGAAATTCAAGTGTGAATAAAAACTTCTATGGACATGCAGTCATTTCCACAGACACAGACAGTTCCAGACATGCAGGCCTGCAGCCACATGCATGATACAAGCTGCCCATGCTCCGCGCGATGGACCTCATGCCCCATCACGTGCTCTCAGCAACATGCACGTGTTCCTATTCTCAACACACTTACATATAGCACTGGTTTACAGCAATACATCAACACAGATCCCCTGTTCCTGGTGAGTTTCCACACAGGCTCAGTAACAAACATCCACCCACCTCGTTGGATGACTGATCTACATCTGCATGTATTTCCAGCAGCAACCCATGCATGCACAGGCAAATAGGACACTTGCCCAGCCAGATGACGATCAGTCATAGGCATAGGAATACCTGCTTACCTACAGTGAATAACATGTATGACCAGGAATCACAGCCTCATTGGTGAAGGTCTGCCTAGCTCCAAGGAACTGACATCTTCTCTTTAGGGTTCAGCTTCTTCATCAACTTGGTGTTCTTCTGTGTCTGCAAAAGCTCTTTCCCTCCCTGCTTCCCTCTGAAACTCTCTCTTCATAAAACAATAACACAGCTGAAGTAAAAGCCTGGCACACAGCTGTCTGATGGCCTTCCCTTCATGCCTGCCACTTGTCCACATGGACAAATGCACATCTAGCTGCCAGTTGAAGCACAATCCAAAAAAAATTTTAGAAGGTAAATAAAAGGGGTAAATCCCTCACTGGGTGCCAGGTAGCTAAAATCAACAGCGTTACACCAGGGCTGAACTTGGCTCAGCATGGTGTTTTGACGAACTAAACAGTTAACTGACAAATATCTCCCTAGCCAATCTCTTCTTGCGGCAGAGTATGCAAGGAACACACAGACCCATGTAAGAGCTCTATCACCACCATTACATGCTGGAGAATAGCATCTAATTAATTATAATGATGGCAAAGATTAGATCCAAATTCCTCTATGCAGTGTGTACACAGCCCAAACAGGCAAAATAAGCACCGTACCCTAATCCAGCAGCTTCAGAGGATTAAATAGGTGCATTCTAATCACAGGCTCAGAGCAGCCCCAATCAGTATGTGCAGAGCTGCCCCTGTATGCGACCATATCTCTAAGAGATCGTGGGAAAGGTATCTCACTTCAGATGAAAAACATAATTTAGGCCTTGCCTGCTTGCCATCATTTATGATCTCCTGGCTTGATTTCCCTCCCCAGATTTTAGCCTACACATCCCAGGCAAATTCCAGGGGTAATAATTCATCTATCTCTAAGCCTTTCCCACAGTATCATAAGGGGAAGACACTAGTTTTTATTGCTTTACTAACATGCTGCTATGCTGTGCTCTGCTGCTTAACAGTAGGTGCACCAATCTAGAGGTGGCAGCACTGCAGACAGAAGGAGTGAAAGGATTGTTTTTTCCCCCCCAAGACATTTCATTAAAAAGAAGATGCTTTCTTTTTCATAATTTTGTTACTATGAACTATATGAGAAGGCTGGAGTTACACTGCTCATAAAGAAAGTAGGTCTGTTCTCTGTCCATCATGAACGACTTTCAAATTCCAGCAAAAAAAATACGTATCTCATAATGCAAAAAGGAAAAAAAAAAGGACAAAAGAATAAAGAAACACATCTTTTCATGCAACGAGGGTAAAGTTCATTAACTGTGTCACTAATCATTGGGTTAGCTCCACCCCTGGGGTGGCTGAGGCTGAATCAACTCTTACACCTACTGTGAAACTGAGCTCTTAATACTAGCTAAGAACAGAACTGGGTGGTCCAGCCAATGAAAAACACCACAACTTGTTGGCACAAAAACCTTAATTAATACATGCTTTTCCATATGAACAAATTTTTTGAAAAACACAGTTGGAAATGCAGTCATTTTTCCACTTCACCAATCCAAACAATGTCTTTTGATATTCCTTGAAACCAAACCTTTTATTTTAGGATGTTCTCGTCAATGTTTCACAGCCTTGTTTTTGCCTGTGCTAGAACTGATCTTCCGTAATGTCTAGATGCTCTCTGACTTTCACTCTACACTACTCGGCTCAGTCAGAGCAGATTTGCAGTATATTAATGGAAATGCATTTCAGACAGACTAGTCCATGCAAGAGCCTTATGCACAAGGCATCCAAACTACAACTCCCATGAGGCACCGCAGTCCCATTGGCAGGTGCCACTTGGTGTCAAATAAATGTACAGCAAAATGCTTTGATTCATTTCAGCAAGTGCAAATGTTTGAACCAATCCAAGTCAAAACATTCTGTTCAGATTCTAACATTTTAAAGCTGTCAAATGTTTCTGTATTTTATTTATGATAGTAAAGAAAATGCTGTTTTCCCTTGGAGAATCATTTGCATGGGAAATCTCATGCCTGGGGAAGTTCTGGAAGATAAAAGACTTGATAAAGGCTCCTCTCGTCTTTCACACAGGGTGCATCTTCATTGCAGTTAAATTGCAGGGTAAATTGCAGGAAGCATGGGCATACCTGAGCTAGTTTGATCTCACAAGCTGTTGATACGAGTAGCAGTCAATTTACAAGAATCCTGTGTAAGTTCAACTGAGAAGCTATGCAAATAAACTGCTAGCCTACACCGGCTTTCATGAAGTTCAGTATTGCTGACTTTAATTTAGCTAGGGTGGTTAATTCTATCCATCCTGAAATCACACCTCTGGATCCAACATGGACATGTCATCCACAGGCCAGCTCTATATCTGATAAAGAACAAGGCACAGTACCTAGGAACATCACAGATTTGTGAAATGAGATCTTCCTGAGGAATTTTCCTGAGAATAGTTACCCCATGCATGGCCTCAAAGTAGAGGTGGCAGGATACAAAAATCAGGTGAAAAGAGAGTATGGATCCTTAGTGCTCCATAATACACCTGAGGAGCTCCATCCACCTCAGAAAAAAAGAAAAAGAAGAGAAACTAAACCCATTTGTTCTTGTATCTCCCCCCGTCTCTTTTTGTCTTTCTAAGATAAAAGGTGTAATATAACCTTCCATCATTTCATCACAGCCCCATGCTGTGAACCAGTCAATACTTTTTATTACCAATTATTATCACAAAAGCTGCAACACTCTCTGATCCATCAAGTATGGAGCAACGTCCCATTCCACCTGATGCTGTACAAGCAGAGAACAAAAAGATGGTTTTTGCCTAAAGGAAAATCTAAATATAAGGCAAGAGAGTGGGTGGCTAGAGACAGACGGGAAAGAAGGAGGCCGTGAGACCATACATGTCACTGTTACAGGCAGACCTTTGTACACAGAGTGCCTAACAGTTATCTTGCTTTTGGTTTTTGGTGGGTTATTTCGGCTTGGTTTATTTGAGAGGGATGAGGAATATGTGTTAAAATATAAATGGATTTGAGGGCAGAATACAGAGGTGCCTTTGCAGATACTGGCAGGGAGGAGAAAAGAGGGCAGAAAGATGCTCTTCCGCAAACTTGACAAGTGTATGACTGGTGCTGGTACCGACAAGCGACATGGGGACAGAGCTGACCTGCCACAGCTGGGCAGGGAGGCCGTAAAGGGCCTTGGATCAAAAGCAAGACCATTATGCTGGAAAGGGGCTGGGGAAAGTTGGACTGAGGGTTGTCAAAGCAGAGCAGTAGAGGGTAGACTTCGCAACAGTGTGCTGCAAAGTCTTCATCAAGGTCCAGGTAAAACATGCTGTGATGCCCAGGGGAAGGAGCTCTTAGCTCTGAGCTGAGGCCCTGGCTTAGAGATGCTGTTCTTGAGAAAGGACCTGCAACCACAGAGATTGGGATGTGTGTGGTGGGGTGTGTGTTAAATTTTCCCCTTTAACCATTATGATGGGCCTGGCTGCTGCCAAATACCAGTTGAAAGCAAGAAGAGAAAGGCTGAACATTTACAGGACTCTTGATCCCAGCCCAGCCCCGGGTTTCAAGGGTGCTGATGTGCGAGTCAAGCCAAAACCTGTGGCATGAAGTATTCTGAAAACTGAAACGCATTTTAAACAGCAGCTTTCCCAGAGCTTTCTCCTGAAATGAGCAGAGAAGCATTTGGTCTGTCTCCTCCTTTTTCATTCTTTCCTTTTTCCGCTGTATTTTTTTCTTTGTGAGGAAACACTGAAACCAGAAGGATCTTTGAAACACCAGACCTGACCAAGCGTGGGGCAGAATGTGCTCATTCCAATTATCTGCCAGCCTAATCATAAAAACATCACGGTGCACGCTCCATATGTCATTTTTATTGAATTCATTCAGGAGTTTCTCGATTAATCTTTTATTATTCCTTTCCAAATCCCAAGGTTCCCATAACAGGGTCTGATCAGCTAAAGCAATTCTTACACAGAGAGGAAGCGGTGCAAATTATCTTGGCTCTCACATCCTTCTGTCATGTCACCAGAATTCCCTATGGCCTCTTCTTAGGGCGCCTCCTGCCTGAAGAAGAGCCTAAGCCCTTAACGTCTCTTAGCCACTCAGCCCTCACCCCTCCAGGTAGGGGAGCCTGACCCACCCCAAGGACAGTGCTCAGGTACAATTTTAGTAGCACCCCATCTAAAGGAGGAGAAATGAACACTGTCACACTGAATAACTCCAAACATGAGAAGTCCACTCTCAACACCTCTGGGGAGATGTCTAGCCCAGAACAGTAGCATTTTGGTACTTGTACCAAACTTAGCATCTGTGGCACCAGCTAGATCCAATGCAAGGAAAAAACAGGACTCTTTTTCAACCTAATGCCTTTCCACTTGCCTCTGCTTCTCTGTGAAATCTGGATCTTCCACGGATCTAGCAACGGCATCACTACCCACATGATTTTTCATGCCATGTCTATTTGTTTCTATGTTAGGAATTCCTGGGCTGCCACATGCAGCAGAGAGGCTATAGCACTCTTGTTCTCCCCAGCCAAAGCTTGTTCATCTATTCCAGCTCAATAAAAGTGGCAATAAAGGAGCTTTCCTTCCCACATCTGGGATGCACCCCACCTGTGCAATTCCCTTCAACTAGGCAGAATGAGACCTAAAGGTACTGAGAGCTTCCCCAGGCAGTAGTGTTGCCAGTGAAAAAAATACTACTAGGAGACTAGTAGCTAACTGTTCGTTATCTCTGGGGTGGGGTATTCCTGTGCCAGTATCTTGCTTGGCATCTTCATCACCACCTCATTAAAGCTTCAGTTCATTAATTAAATATTTAATACATTAAATGAGGTTCCTTCTGTACTAAGGAGCTGAGATCTTGTTGCTGGTGAGCGTGATGCTGTGTATCCTCCTGGGAGGCTCCAATTTGCCATGCTAATTGCACAGAGACTCTTCAAAAAGCGTTACTCTGAATCTTCAGCTGCTGAGAAAATTGTACACTCCACCTTAGCAGAAGAGGAGCCTGAGCTGGAAAAGGCACAAAGCAGCAGCTTACTCTTCTCCATGCCTCCTGGCAGTCTGGGGAGCTCGCCCGTCTGACAGGACACAGTGCAAGGCAACAATCCTAAAGCTGAAAATAACCACCAGTCCTCATCTACATTGGCGTGCAGGGTGAGATGCAGCAGTCCACAGCTTTGCTAAATCCAGGACAAGCCTTGCTGATTAGGGCTGTTAGGTGGGAACTAGTTAAAAGCTTTCTATTACAGTTTTAAAAGGTCCCATTACTGCACCAGAGATTTCTGCTCTCTTGCAGCTGTATTGCCAGTTCACTCAATGCAGCAAAATATTCTGGTAAGAGCAGAGGTGTAGAAAGGGGAGGCTGGAAGAAAGGAAAGGGGGCAAGAATTTCCCAAAGCAGACGAGCTGCTGGTGGAACAGAAACTTGGACCAGCTGTAAAACCACATTGCTGCCCTACTCTGGCCTCATCCACACTTTTTTGTCCCCAGCCTGCTGTATGCCTCCACCTCTGTCACTGTGGTGAGAAATCAACTATTCACGTGGCTGAGCTGTGATAGAAAGGGTTGACATCTCTGGCAAGAGAGGGCAGAAAAGCTAATTATTTTTGTAAACCTGTGTTCCACCCCTTCCCCTGCCTCTCTCATGTACACCTATGCCTGATCATACCCATATGGAAAAATTAACAGCCTTCCTCCTATGACATCCACATAAAGCTAAGGATGCAAGTTCCCTGTGGAAACTGCAATGGTGTACACATGCAGTTTACCTTGTAGGCCCATTTCCTAGACTGAAGGAAGGACACACCTTTACCGTACCTTTGGGAACATCATCATGTGGTAGTCCTGTTTGAAATCCAGTAGCTAAACTGCAAAGTCTATGGACAGTAGAGATTGGGACGTGAGACTTCCAGCATTAGAAATGTGGCTTTTGTAAGATAAATAAATGCTCTATGAACAGGTGGCAGAAGGAATTGGAAGCAGCTTGGCTCTCCATGGGAAAAGATAGTATCTACAAATGTGAGATTTTTTAAGAGGAACATGTCGCTGGGAGGATTAGGTAAGGAAGCTTAAGAAGGAGTTTATAAGGGTTATTGGGCTTGAGTTTTGAGGTGGGAGGGCTTCCCAGGAAGGTAAAAACATAGGTGGGTTAAGGCTTTACTCTGGGAAGGCAAAGGAGAAGGAGGAGGGATGGCAGAGAGAACATAATTACAGTAACGGGCTGAAGTACTGAACACTAAATAAGAAACAAGGAGGAGGTCTTAGGTTGTTTGTGTCTCATTAGGACACACTTTAAAGAATTAAATCAGGCTGCTAAACACGGTCAGTAAAGCCCTATCTTACACAGTGACAGAGGGGTCTTCCCCCCCGTGACGACCTGCAGCCTCAGAGTAGGTTTCTCTTGGCTACAAGGCACTTGCCCCAGACTGCTTCTTCTGCCTCTGCTCTTCAGTTGCCTTTTCCAAGCTCATTTACCCACAGCTTGAGTGGGAGAGGACCTCATGTGTCCAGATCTTGAGTAGATCCAGCCACATGATCCTCCTCTTTCCTCACCCATTGACCAGGGGGATCAAGGTAATGGAGGAGAGAGAAGCATACCACAGGACATAGGTCATTGGGCAGGCCGCTGTAGGTCACCCAGAGTGACTGGCTGCCGAGAAATCAACTTTTCGGTGCACAGGGAGGGGAGAACAGTCCCATGTTGGGGTAGGCAACTCTTGCTGGCTTGTTTCTGCCCTGACACATTTTTCATTTCTTTTTTATTCCACCTTTTAATGCTGTGTTAAGAAAAGGAAGCTCTATAAAAATAAAAAAAGCTGAGAGATAGGGAGAATATTAAAAACTGCTGAAGCGTTTGGGGAAAGACAGAAATAATTGTCCTCTGGGACAGGAAAGCCACCAGACAGAACACTCATCCGAGAGACCCTCTACAGCAGTGGAGGGCTGCTGTCCCCAGGGGTGGGACGTAAGGGGAGTGCTGGCTTCTGCTTTCTGGACACCAGAGTGGAATCAGAGTGCTCAGGCACTGGGCAGTGCACAGGAACTACCGCAATGGATACAATGGGTGAAGAAATTAATCTACAGCTAATAAAATACCTCCACGGGGTTAGGTACCTCTTGGTACGTGATAAATGAGATTAAGTACACTAACAGTGGACAACACTTCAAGAGCTATTTGGCCATGGGTAAGGACCATTAGCTACAGATGTAGGAAGTCAGTCAAGTAGACAACACAGGCCTCGTCCAAGACCATATTGCAGATCATTGATGAAATCAGGGATCCAGACGAAGTCCACTGACATTCGATCTCCTGCTCTGCTCAGGAGATCTACACTGACTCTCACTAAATGCAAATGCCAGGTATGAGCAACCCTATTGAAGTCAATGATGTTACACTATCCTATATTTTGTAAGACTGAAAAGGACTTGAAATGACAGAAGGTCTTCCTTAGCCCAAAAACCAAGGTCGGGAGGAAAAAGGCATATTGGTAGAGCTAGCTCTGGATAAAGGAAAGTTTGCTCATACAAAACTTAGTAGGTGGCAATAAGAGTCCATCAGCCTTCACTGTGCTCTGTTTGGTCCCTTCCACAACACTAAATTCACCTGAAACTATGCACACTTGAAAAATCTCAGTGACATCCAGCCAAGCATCTATCTTTCTCGAGATTATTTTAGAGAACATCACCTCCCGTAACAGTCAGATATCAATTTTCTTCATGGAGAATATTTTTCTGTTAATTATTCTAGAAGGAACAGTTCTGATGCTGCAGATCTTTCTCAAATAAAATCCTCGGTGTAGTAGAGTACAAATATCTGATCATATATAAGCCAAATCCATATCTCATAGTCATAAACCACAAGGTCATCTGTAGTGGACTTTGGAACAAGGTCTGAATGTCCAGGATCACAGAGTGAGATGAGCTTGAAAGCAGAGTCAAAATATCCCATTATATGGAAATGAGCATGTACCCAGATTTTCGTTTGTCAAAGCTGCTGTGACATACTGTCCAAAGCCATGGTTTACTCGGGAAGGGGGCAAGGGTTTGCCAAAAACATATATTTTTTTCCCCTCCGAGCTCTAAAAAAAAAATCGATAAGGTTTACAGTTGTTACCACTTTGGATTGACACAGTCTATTTGCCTGGATCTAATATTTTTCATGCCCTTGATGCTGATACTGCTGCTGTACACTAAAGCTGTAATAAGTTAGGTAAATCCCAGACTACTCTTAAACAAACACAAGCTCTGTATTATGGACATTTCCTTCTCAGGCTGTTTGGGGCAGGGAAGCAGGATGGTAGTCTTTTGTTCCAGCTCTTCTTCCCTGTAATGTGGAATTGTTTTGAAAGACACCCACCACCTGCTTTTTATACTCCAAATCACAATTCTACCTTTTTCCCCCCTACAAGACTCCTCCTTTCAAGGCTGTTTTCTCATAAGGAACAGGAGCCAAAATTTTCCCTAGGTGTAACCCAATGAAGCGATACTAGTGGAGAATTTGGTCATACAGGATTTGAAGCCCATCAGATACCCAGCTCAAAGTCCTGGCTGGGGTAAAAAGCTACGCGTTCCGTGCCTGTGCTAAATTGAAAGCCATGATACCTTCCCATCAACAGTCCACACTCTCGCAATTTATTGCATTTGGACACAATTGCTGGCAATGACTTAACTGCCAGCACAGACACGACAAATCACTTTCAGCATCATGTCAGCTCTCTGTGATTAAATTGTGGATCTTAGAAGGCCCAGCCTCGTGGAATCTGTATACAAGGGCAGACAAAGCCAGCCACGGGTGTTTCCAGGGCCACATCTAGGAGTGAAATGGATAGGGGCACACCTTTGCACAGCCACGCAACTATCCCAGTGCCCCATGACTTGGAGCATGAGGTCAGGCAAAGCTAATGAGGGGGAACAGACCTGTCTGAGCCCCCTCCTTCAGCCCATGCATGAAATTCATGCCTGAATGTTACATAGGGAGATGCCATCTGTTTAGTCTGGGTCAAGGATATGCTGCCCTTCGATTAGGGCATTTCTAAGCAGGGAGGAAACCAAGGGATGTGGAGGTTAAAGCTAGAGACAGGGAGCTAGAAGGGAACAAATATTCATATGCCTGTGGGTCTGGTGTGGGTGATATCAGGTGGAAGGATGAGGAGGAACTGCCAGCTGAAGTGAGCATGAAGACGGGGAACTCCCAGGACCCTGCTCAGAGAACAGGAGTGAGGAAGGGTAGGAAGCTCCTGCCAAACATGGACCAAGGCTATGCCACAAGAAGAAAGATTAATTAACAGCTGAGGAACTGACTGTAATAGCAACAGCCAGTTCAATCACTTCCAACACACAGTAACAGTATTTATTAGGTGCTTACAGGCTACCCAAAACCATAGTATCTAAATGCTTTCTACCACGGTGACAGATCACTACAGTTAACCCCGTGCTCGTTTGCCCAGAGTACTATCCACAGTACATTAGCTACCCCACTATACAGATGCCTAAAGAGAAGGCAGAGCTGTGTGAAACAGCTAGAAAACCCACTCAGCAACAGAAGATTGGTTTAAACAAGCCTGGCCTTCCCTTTTGTGTCCATAAGCAACTGCTGTGATGGTTCTGCATGTGTCCATGAAGTGTCTTGCAAATCCAGAATACAATATGTTCTGCAAATGAACAGAAGCTGTAAATTAACAAAAGACTAAGCAAAGGTGGTGGAAGTAGCACCTTCTCCCTTGCACAGATATGATGCAGCTAGAGGCAGACAGAAGTTAATTGTCATCTCAATCACACAGGCACCACCCTGAACATAAACCACAGTCCTTCAGAGGGCATTGATATGATTGTGATCAAAACCTGCCTAAAGGCTGCTAAAAGTGAAACTAACTTCTGTTCTTTGAATATCCCAACTCTCAAAGAATGGTTGCAGTAAAAGCGGAACTGTGGTCTCAGGTAGAGGGTACAGATTTCTCCAGATTCTTGTTTCAAATCTGCCCTCAGCAGTAGCTCTAACACTGTATATTAAACTAATCAGATCTGTTGCACAAATATTTCGCAGAATTTGCCCAAGATTTTTTGCCCTTTCATCTAAAATTAATGAACCCCACATACTCCTCTTGATTTCATACTTCGTTCATATGTCATTTGTATTCTAAAACTTAAGCATTTTTCCCAAGGTCTACCAAAGACGGAGGCTTACAGCCTTTGCAGAGTATGAGTAGAAGGTCTGTGAATCACCGAACTATCATCTGGTGACTGAAGGTGTAAGACAGACCAGGTGTCTGTTGGGGTTACTTGAAGATGCTACTGTCTGCAGGGCCTGCAGAGCTGCCTGCTACCAAATGCACGGGGGAAGGTGCCACCTTCTCAGACCTGCCAGTGACATTGCTTGTGTGATCATTCCCTAACCCATGGCAGTTGAAACAAAGCAGATTAGAGCTGAGTGGGATCATTTTGATGGGCACTGCTTTGGCAAGCTGCTCACACTGACATCTGTGTGGTGTAGCTGGCTGTAAAGGGTAGGCAACCTCTTCCACTTCTCCAGCTGGATCCAGAAAGGACACGCACTCTGAATCAGGCTATTACTAATCTTCTTATTTCTAAAAAAGAATCAGAAGCTTCCTTTTGGCTTAATCCCTTCATCTTTCTAGCTACTTTTCTGTCTCCTAGGACATGCTGCTGCCAGTTTTCAGGGGAATGGTGATGTACTGCTGCAATGAAGAAGGAGGCTTGCAGAAGAGGCCTCCAGATTGCCTGCCACAGTGTTGAAAGGTACAGAAGCTACACGGGGGAAATCCCGCGCTGTCTTTCCCTACAGAATCTAGAAGGACTCGAGTCAGTTGCTTAAACGCAATCATCAAGAGCTATGGAACAATATCTACATGACCTCAAGCTACCGCTCCAGAAGGGCATGGGCATCCTACAGGTCTTTGGTAATCCACAGCTGTCTAAGATACCCTAGAGCATCTTTAGTGGGAAGAGGCAGCTAAATTTACACAACCAACTGAACTATTAACTCAGCAATTCAGAGGTTTTTTTGACAATTCTTATGGCAAGCAAGGGCCATAGGCAAAAGTTGCCAGGCCACATTCAACAAATGCAATTGGAAGTGTTGTTATGCCAAACAATGTGGGCACACGAGGAATGTGGGCCTGCATCCCAAAGGTCAAAAATGCAGCTAGACATATACTGGGATTTTCAAAACTATTATTTAGCATCCAGCATGCAGGATTCTAACTTCTGCTGAAACCAGCACCAAGGCAATTCCAAACATCCTGTTAGATACCTTCGGTGCCTTTCAAAACTCAAACTCCTCGCATTGAAGAGCAACAAAGAGCCTGAAGTGGGAGCTCCCCCTCAGACAGAGGCCTGGCACGATTGCAGTCAGGCAGAATAGATAAGAACACTGTCGTGGTTTGGCCCTGGCCAGCAACAAAGGACCACATGGTTATTCTGTTGCCCCTCCTCCCTCTGGGATGGGGAGGAGAATGGGAAGAAAAAAGCGAAACTCGGTTGGGATAAGGGAATTTAACAGAACAGCAAAGGAAGTGAATGGTAACAACAACAATACTGATAAGAAGAATATACAAACACCAGAAACCCAAGGGAATACACAGAGCAACTCCCACCACCTGATGCCCCACGTGCCTCCAAGCTGCTACTAGCTTCCTCTTGGCCAGCTCCCCCACTCGGAACTGAGCACGACATCACATGGCATCAAATACCCTGGTTTTTGGCCAGTTTGGGTCACCCATCCTGGCTGTGTCCTCTCCTGGCTTCTTGTGAAAATTGACCCTGGCCGAACCCAGGACAAGCACACAACTACATCCTCTGCAGCTAGCGCTGCATGACACTCTGCTAAAGGTCGTGAAAGAGTGAGGCTAGGCAACCTGTGCAAGGATAGACCCACAGCTTTGCTACCGATACTATGCAATCAGCTCTAATGATTACTTTCTGCCAGTGTAATGGGAAAAAAATTATTTCAAGCCTTACCCCAGCATGTAACTTTATTTTTTCCCTAGTAGTGGGGTCTTAAGTTTTAATCCAGTTCCCAAGAAAGAAAAATCAACCCTAATTTCACTCCTCCTCGCTCCCCAAATTATTCATTCCCTCTCCCAAGGCACAATGACTTACCTATGATGCCTTCTTTTTGTTAATTGCACTTACCCTGTCAGAGGCAGGGAAGGAGGAGGCCAGTGCTATGCGAATGGATCTGACCAATCATCTTTCACCACAGCAATACCAAACAACAAATACACTGAGGAAATCCAATTAGTGGGGAAGCCACAGGTTGCAATTTGTTCATAAGCAGCCCTCATTGAATACATTAGAAAATGCACGTGTAAAATTAAAGTTTGTTCAAGAGCAGATAAACCAGCTGCACTGATTAGACAGGTGGCTGTTAAAGCTTTGTTTGTCTCTCCCAGATTAGTCAAATGGGAGGACAGATAGACAAGCAGATAGGCTGACAGACAAACAGATAGATAGAATTGTTCCTGCAGACCTGAAGGTTGCATTTTCAGGGAGGCAGCTTGGTTGAAATCAATAAACCAATTTCTGGAAGCTGGAGTGCTGCTAGTAATTAGAAAAAGGCCTCTGCAGCCACCCCATGCTCAGCTGCAAGATCTTCCTTCATGGGTTTCAATGAGAGTGAAATTGAGTGACTTCAATAATTTCATGCCGGGTTATGGGAGGGAGGTGAGGAAGGGTGAGTTCCCAACCATCTAATAGGTCTCTAACAGCTCGATAATTGGCCCATCCCGTGGGTGATTAAGGATGAAAATAACTAATTTCCGCTCATCTTACAGACTAATCAGATCACCTCACCCCTATCATTTTCTCCTCTATTTAAAGAGACAGTCTCTTTCTTTCTGGCATCAAAGGTTAGCAGAATGCAATCATTTAAGTTAGTAAAGAAGCTAGTTCAGGCCAGGCTGGAGTTAGTGCATTTAAGATGCCAGCCTTCAACTGGTTGGTCTGTAATAAACCTTTTACTTCTAGTTTCTGCTGCAGTGCTCCAGCCTCCTCACATGCAACATATGAATCCTGCTCCACAAACAGTGTGCTGCATGCTGGAAAAAGGGAGGGCTGGGCTCAGACCTGAACAAAAATCTGGATGTCTCAATACTTGCGCATCCTCCCAAGCTTTCACTCTTCCTAGCCACGCTTTCAAGAGCTTGCATGGCAGGCAATTTCTTGTCAGAAAGACCATCTTTCAGCACTATTGTTAGCCCAAAATTTCCATATACAGTAGGTTAGATACAAGGTGCACTTCCTGTGGAGCTCCACTGAGGCTTCTTGCCAACAGGAACAGGCAAGAGGCTACAAACATGAGATAAGGACAGGATGAATCCTACTTGGACCAGGAATCTCATTTTATTCCTTGCATCAGAGCCCTGTACTAACCCCAGGTGTGTTCTTTCCTATGCTGCTAAAAATGCAGCACCAAAGGTTTTGTCCCAGTCCAGATAGTCCTTGTCTGTGCTCTTAGGGCGATTCACAGACATGGGTCCTTCACGCCCCACCCATATACATAGGTCTAAATAAAGGTCATCTTTTATGTGGTCACTACGTACATCCTGGTTCAGCGTGAAACTGAGTACTGGCAGGGAAGGCATAAGCAATGGGAAGATTAGTGTGATCAGCACTAAAGAATCAGCTTTCCTTTGCTAATCCATGATATCAAATAAACAGTAAGGTCCTTCTTCACTAGAAAGATTTGGACCTGCTTTTATCAGAGACTTTCATGGCTCCTGGGAAGAACTCATGGAGGCCTCAGACAAGCACAGGGAAATCCCTTAAGCATGTGTCTCTCTCTCCCCACATGAGAAGCCTGCAGCACACTGCTTTGAACCACGAATTTCATTCTCCAGACCTCTTTGCAGGGTGCCCTGGAACAGTCCAGTCTCAGGAGGTCACGTCATGGTGTAACCCATGCCAGTAAGGAAGAAGAAAGTGCTATTTTTCCTGAAGGAGAAGCAGCTTGACAGAGAGAAGAAAAAACAGTTGGCAGAGCCCCCCTTCTACCATGCTTGCCATTCTGGGTACCAAGCACGCTCTTCTAAAAGCCTGCGAAGAGCAGAACATGGTTCATACAGAAAACTAAAGCACAGCTGCTTCAGTCCCATGAGTCTCTGCCAGGACAACAGAGACCAAGATGATGGAATTCAGACTGAGACCTCAGTGGTAGCCTTGGCACTGCTGTTCCTTTGCATTAGGCAATTAAGCAGTATTCACAGATGGAGAACTCCAGCCCCGGTGTTGAATAGGATCAGCTCACTGGCATAATCCTGATTATTTGCAAAGAATGTCAGTCTCAGGACCTATTTTCCTGAAGGTAGCAGAAATCATAATGAACAGCAGTTTACTCCTTTGTTGTTTTCACGTCTGCTTCTCCAGTTCTGTGTCCATCACATCCTATCTACCTGCTTGCTTTCAGTACCACATTCACAACTGCTTCCTTCCCTTCATTTTATCCCTGCTTTTGCTGCTATTACCCTGGAAGCTTCTTGGCCCTCATAACTTCTGCCTCATGCCATAAGTGGTAGAGTTTTCTTCACCTCCAGATAGGACAGCTCCATTTTGCCTGGAAGGAAAGATCCATATCACAGCCACCAACTTTCATGTATCTCTGCCAAGAACGGTGTCACTGTTGTGGCTTCTCTACGGGACTTCTTTTTCAGGCAGATCCTTAATTGTTTCTGCTATGGAACTAAAAAGTCATCCTGTCCCCAGAAGAAAGCCATTGATGCACACACAGCACTACCAGCTCATTCACAAGAGATGGACAAGACTGTAGATACAACAAGCCAAAACTTTCTTCCACTCTTCCTGCTCTCATCAAAAGCACGTCTCTGTTCAGGACAACAATCCCATAGCAGAAATAGCTGCTGTTATTCCCTGTCATCAGTTTCCCTATTTCTTACCAAATGTATCCTGTCTCCAGCCACCATATGCGGCCTGGGCAGGCTGCCGGCTCCATTCGTGAGTGCTGCTCTGCAATGCTAGAATTTTCAATCAGGAGCAGGCCTGGTAGCTGATGGCAAACAAGGCCATGCAAGGACATCTCCCGCTGTCTTGAACTTCAGTCTGAGCTCCTGTGTGCTTACTAGCACCCTCAGACAGCCTATCAACAAAGATGATGGAACACCAGTCATTGGCAAAGCAGGGACTGAAGGCTGGATTCAGCTTTACCAAGGCTTTGGTGCCTATTACAGTATGCAAGAACATTTGCGGGTGTCCTCTGGGCAATTGTTTCAGAGGTTCAGGGAACCATAACTACAGGGCTGTGGAGCTGTCACAATCTGAATGACTGAGATTTTAAGCTTCTCATCTGAAATGCATGGCAAAAGTACACCTCAAAACTACAGCTCAAAAACGTGAACACTCCTGCCCCTTTCAAGGGCTGTCATATATCCCTTGCATTAGAAAAGTTGTTATCATTAACTGTTTCACTGCTGGCTGATAAAAGGAGAAGACAAAAAGCACCATACTGAGAACTACAGTGGGGATTTCATTTTGGCACTTCAGCGTGGTGTTTCTGGATCACAGGTGAAGCTTGGAAAACATTGCCATTATCATTCCTTTTGGTTTTGTTCTGCCTGCAATGTTCAGGTGAGTTTGAAATGAAACCATAATTACACTGAGGACCCCTGAAATAACCAAAGCAAATGGAGCAAATTATTAATAACAAGTATTTTACTGCATAAAATGTAAGTCTTTTTCTGCCTTCTGTCACAGCTTGTGGAATATCGCTGTGCAGGAGGTAATTTCCTTACATATACATTATCAGAATTAATAAGAGAAATATCCATATTGTATCACATATTTTGAGGGTGGAGTGACCCCAAATATTTGATTTGTGAGCTGCAGTGCTTAGTCCCAAGTTGGCCACACTCACCCCTTGGTAACTTCCTGCTTATCTACCAGATGAGCTGATGAGCATTTCCATTGTGAAAACCTGCTTGGGGTGTTTTCAACTAAATTCTCTTTCTTGCAAGCTCTTTTTATGGGTCCTCAAGTTAAGTGAGTTAGCAATTCACTTCTTTGTATCAGTAATACCTACCAGCCCTTATGTTCCCAGACAGGAGAGTGGGAAGAGAAGGGTCTGGAGGAAGGGAAGGAAACCACATTCCAAACAAGCCCATCTTTTGTAAATTTCTCCTCTAGTGTACATTTCTGCAACTGCATTTTTTCTTAATGGCTTGCCAGGTTCCACAGTCGAGTCAGCAGCAAGATAAATGCAAAGGGGCTTACATTCAGGATTCCTTGCAAGTATCTCTCACAGCTCCAGTCCTCCATTCAGTACACACTGGAGTACGCACTTAGAATTATTTCTAATGCCCGGAAAACTTTTTCCAGGAAGTCCTGCCATAACAGTCTTCAGCATACCCACAAAAAGACATGCGCTTACGCACATGGCTGAGTAAAGGCAGAGTGCTGAACTGAAGTCTTTGTCGCTAATGCATGCATGTGTACACATACGCACGCAGGACGCACGGCTCTGCCTTGCCTGTTCTGCTACACTTTCCCTGGAGAGGTATCACTGCCGCTGGGTTTGCATCCCTGCCCCAGCACAACGCGCCACATTCACTCACAGAATTGATTTGCCCTGAAAAGCACTTCTCTCACATTTCTAAATCTCTTGGCATAAAACCCGTTATTCTCTTGACATTAGGCTATTCAATACCTGTCACTTCTGCCCCTTAGAAAAAATAGACTTCCAAGTGACATTATATGATAAGCAGTTATGTACTGAGACTTCTAACCAGATGAAACCCTTCCATCGCTGGAGACAACACAGAGCACATGGGATAAATGCTCGCCATCATACAGTTCCTCTGCTCGCCGCCTCACAGAAGGAGCTGCTCCTTACCACGCAAAGCCCTGCTGTTTGAACCTGCTCCACAGCCCTAAGGAGCAGACTCTTTACATGGACATCTGCAATAGCCCCAGTGCTAGAAAGGCTGGTGCTCTCTAGGGCATATTCACAGCCCGATTTAATCCCTTTTTTTTTTTTTCTTTTTTGCTATCCCATTTTATCAATTTATATCTCGTCTCTCGGCCATTATTATTGGATATAAATCTGGCCCAGCAACTTTTGGAACGGAAGCATGACCCTGCAGACTGTTCCAAACCTGAAAATGCATCCCTGGTGTATCTCACCCTGAGGCAACCCTCACCTCTTTCCAAACAAAGAGGATGTAGGTCATTCGACACAACACAAAACCTCACATGCATCCAGACTGCAAAGCAATACAGAACGATGATGCACATGAGCTAGGACTGAAAGCAATGCAGAGTTTATACTTCACTGAGCGTACAGCAAACTGCAGAGGTAGACAGGGTATGGCCAAGACATTAGGACTCAATACCTAGCTGTCTGGTTAGTAGGTTCAGGAGGCCCCAAGATGTCATTCATGCTTTGCAACTGATTGTAGGCACTTCTGTCAGCCCAGCGCCCTGCCCTGTTGTGTCAGTACAGAGCACTTCTGGTTAGGACTCACCTCGTAACTCCTTCACCATCTTGTGTTTTCAGGGGAGCTGCAGGAGCCCTTAGAGGTCAACAATAACTAATATTGTTATTAATGTAATAGTACTCAAAATAGGGAAAAATAACTCATACTTTCAGCATCTTAAAGTAGATTTTTCTGGGTTGTAAAAACAGCCCACCCAGCCAGCCATTTGTCATGGAGCGTAGTTCTGCCATAAAATGCTAATCAGCCTGAACAGTCACGTCCCCCCTGCGCCATATCTTTTTATGAGCACATTAACATGGTCGTTAGGAAGAGGGGACTCATATGGACACAAACACGTACCGCAATCATTTATTTCCCCCTCAAACTTCATCCCCTGTGACTAATTCGTTTGCAGGAAGCAGTTTTCCTTCCCCTCCACGGAGGTGCTTTCTGGTTTCCAGAAACCCAGACATGCCCATACCACAAAGCTGTTGTGTCACCGTATTGCATCATTTATCTACTGTGACAGGTGTCACACGAACAGGTAGGGCCATTTCCTCCGTAAGAAAGAACACCCATGCTCTGTGGGATCTTCATAAGGAGTCATGTCACATGGATCACTAGATGCAGCTACCTTTAGTTTGGAGTAAGGACCTGGCAAAGATTTGATAAAGTCACCTTTTTCCTTCTGTACACGATACAGAGCCGGGAATGAAGTTTGGTAGTTCAGATAGAGAGATACAGGTCACTGCCACTCAAGCTAAGAGAGCGCTAAAGTCAATTTCAGGACTAGATAGCCAATCTCTAGAGGACACCTTCATCTACACAGGCTGTGTGATACAGAGTAAAGGAGAGGAAATAACTCCACGAAAAGAGCACAAGGATATTTGTCTTGTGGGTGTAACCCCCTGACTGGCCAGGGAGACGATGACCCCCACATCTGCGCTCCTGGCATCCAGAACAAAAGCATTGCAAACAGACCCAGGGTGTCACTGCATCCTGCTCGCTTCATCTCCTTTTTACCAGAGTTAGCTGCATCCACTTGGGCGAAACAAGAATAAGGCAGTAGTGGCTTTAGTGCAAATGATTTCTTTTTTTCCTGATTCTTTCTTTTTCCCCCATCAGTGAATTGTCCCCCCTTCCATCTCCTATTCACTCTCTATCTCACTGTATGCAAACCACAATCCCCCTTTTCTTCTTTCTGCTTTATTTTGCTGAACACTCATTAACTACTCACAAAGGACCGTGCCTGGCGGATCGGAGCTGCAATTATCTCCTGGTTCTGACCCGTGTTCAGCGGTCAGAGATTAGCATCAGCAATAATAATGGAGTGCGAGATGCAGGCAGCTGCATGCTGGGGATTTGAAAAGTATCCAGACTGCTAGAGCCAACGTGAGGGGAAGAGAATCCACACAGGGGGTTGTGTCCTCAGGAAGGTGGACATAGACATTTTGGTTTAGCCAAGGGAAAATTCCAACAGATCCCTTACACCTGTTGAGGGAAGATGATCAACTTGTCCTCCAGTTTTCCAGCTGTAAATCCCTCTGCTCCCACTCATTCGGTGTGCCTATGGACCTCAGGCAAGCAGGAAATCATTCCTGCTGCAGCTACCCTCCTGACTTCAAACGTCACACATTTTTTTCATTTGCAAAGTGCAAGAAACACTGGGAAAAATAGATTGCCAAATCATGAACATTAGTGAGGAAATATCTCCTAAACTGTTAAAATAAACAGTCCTGCCTTTTCCCACCCTCAGTAAAGGATAGGGAAAATATTAGACTGGCTTTACTGACTTCTGGAGTGCCTTCCCACTGAGGGTTCCCATGCACTTTTCATCCTTTCTGTCCACCCACTCATCTGTTTAAGTCATCCGTCCATCTATCTCCACCATCTCAGTGCACCACACTGCAATTAAGATTCCACAGCAGGCCTCTGTGTGGGTCTCCTTCTCATTTCTCTTAGCTTTTCAGCAGCTTTGTTTGCTAAATTATGTAGGTTTGTTTGTATATGGGTTTATGATTTCTTGTTTTCAGTTACTGCAAGCAGGCTCTGACAAACAGGCAAGTCCTGTAATATTCTTGGAAAAATAGTCGATCTTTGGCTCAGCCTTACCTCCTCTATCCATCAACACTATTAGGGCTGTCTCTATGTCACATCCTTGGCTGAACCTTCATCACAAAAAGTCCCGGGTGTCAAAACTATCCAGGCAATGTTGGAATTTGTTTGTCACTTCATGCCTTCTGGATACACAATTTTTTTTCTCCTCGGTAGGGAGTTTGTGCACAAGATTCCTAAGTTCAAGGACGTGCAAGTTCAGGATAAAACTTCATTTGTTTATCTATTCAGGAATAGCATTATAAGCTTAGCTGGTAGGCAGCAAAATGCAATAGATGCAGGTACAGCTATTCAAAGACTGACTCTGGACTTTGTTCACATCCCTTTCCAGTTAATATGCTTGATCCACTCCTGATCTCATTTGAAATACACAGTCTTCCAGAAAACAGGGACAGAATTCTCAGCAGATGAAACTTTTTCAAGAGAAGACTTCAAATTCATCCTGCTTCTGTTTAGCTTAGAAATTACACAAGAGTAGACCCTATCAGCATATCAGCGCTCCCCGAATCTGGTGTCTGCTGACACTTGGCCATTCAAAAGTGCAGTGATGACGGGGAAAAAAAAAACCAAAACATTAAAAAAGTTAACTGAAACTTTCTGAACCTTAAAAGCTGTTCAACTTGAGATTTGGAGGAAGTTCAAATTCAATTTGTATTGTAGCTAATTAACCCTGTTTGTCCTAAAAATATCCCCAAGTATATTTCATAGTTATAAGACGTCTTAAAAATGACACAAAAAAATATGCTCAGAAACAACTGCTTGAGTTGTTAAATGTTTGCAATTCAAGCGGCCTCACAACCACTTTTGCACACTGCTTTAAATAGCAAAATGATTGTTTTTTTTTTTACTGGCACAAGAACCTTCAGCAATTACCTTTAAGTTTCTGTAGACAAGTATTTACACTAGGACCTCCTCCCTGCTTGCTGCACTTAAGCAAGAAGCAAGATTGTGAGTCAGATGACCAACCAGAACTGCAGGTTGAGTGAAAATAGAAAGAGCTACATGAGACACAGAAAAAAAAGGCGGGGGGGGGGGGGGGGGGGGCAAAAGGTGGGTAGTGAGG
>Ga0181612_179820_pt1 | contig 39854 bp, 22 predicted proteins | sample HoacroProtozoa21_FD_119630 | JGI IMG/M metagenome (GOLD analysis project Ga0181612, IMG submission 119630) | Hoatzin crop microbial communities from Cojedes, Venezuel. Combined Assembly of Gp0051906, Gp0051904, Gp0051908
CACAGAGGGCCCTGCCAACCCCGACCATGCTGGTATTCTGTGATTCTGTAAAGCCCCAGCATCAGTGGGGCTTAGCTCTCTGGGAGCACCGGAACAGCTTTGAAGGACACAGGTTTTAGCTCTTCCTTCCCGTGGTGTGGCAGGCGGGAAGACGCGGCCTGGGATGGGGAAGCCTGCGCCGGAGGCTGCGCTGAGGTCTCCAGTTCGCGTCAGGTGCCCACAGCCATCAGGGCTTCCCGCACCAGTCTGCCTTCATGTGCGGAGAGGACGGTGTCCGGAGGATGCTGAGAGTGTCCGGAGGACGTTGCCACTCACGCTCGCCTGATAGACTCTGAAACCAAAACCGTCTGCCAGCTTGAAGGCCGTGAACTGAGTTAATGAGCTGAGGGCAAAATCACCCCAAGCCAATGCAGTTTGTTGGTGAGGCCCTTCCCTCTAAGGGATTCCTTCTAAGGAATGGCTTCAGCCAGCAAACCGGGTCGCCTGTCGTACGGCATTTTGGGACGTGGAGTTGGATGCTTGGTGAAGCTCACAGCTCCGTCTTGTCAAGGCAAGAGCATCCTCTGGCCACGTTTCAGGGCTCCGCCGTCAGAGCCTTGGCTCACGGGCGAGACTTTGGCCACCGAACATTTGTTTATCTCTGTGGCACAGGGTGTGCTTTGCCCAGAGTCAAAGGGAGCGCTTGTTTCTTTTTTGAGTTTGCGATCACCCATAAAAACAGGTACTTTGCGTTTAGCCACAGGTTTACGAGCCTCCGCTGCCAGCCGAGCTCTCTTGCTTCGCTTGGTGGGACTTGCAGCCCTCAGCCAACCCGGGGGAATAGTGCGGATGATGGAGCACATTTAACTGAGTTTCTGTTTCTAAAAAATGTTACACTAGGCAAAGGATTTGGACCTGAATGAAAGTGGTGGGTCTAATTTTAGACAGTACCTATGAATGAAACTTGAAACGAGCTGTTCAGGAAATACCTTCCTCTGCACCAGTGCCAGGGAGAGTATGTGATTTAATGCTAAATTCGCCAGTGCCTATGAACAGGTTACCGCGAGAGTATTTTTTCCTACTTTCAACTAAATTATTTTTAAAAAAGAAATCTTAATTTCTACATGTGCGTCCATGTCCTCCTGCAAAAGCTGCAGATCTTTCACCTCCGGGGAGTGAGAGCCTTCTCTGCTGCAGTGCCATAGGTTACCTTTCGATGTACGTTTGTCACTCTGGCCCCGCGCTGCAGAGCTGTTTGCTTCAGTCTGGTGTCGGGGGATGGCCAAAAGCGAATGGCACGTAGGAGAGGATTTTGAGCAAACTGAAAGCCCATCCCAGGGCTCTTGCCCAGATGAGCAGCCACAGTGGCTTTCGAGAGGCCAGATCTCTTTCAGTTATGCTTTGTTATATATTGTCTGAACGTTCCTCTCTTCATAACAGAGACAGAAGAGAACCTTGCCCTCCAGATACCGAGACGATGTCCTGTCCCTGTCCCTCATGCCTTTTATCACACAGCTTTTCATGTCTGTAATTTGGGACCCTGGGCACCTGGGGGTTTGGCTGAGAGATAAATCAGCAAAATAGCTCTGTACCTTCCGGCGCAGTCTTTGCAGACAAGCACCAACTTACAGGCGCTTTTCTGAATAAATGGACTGTGCACAGCAATAGATGCAGTAAAAATAGGAAGAGGTAATTGCTGCCAACGGGGTGTCAGGAGGCCTAAACCACACCACTTTATCAAAGAACAATTTGCAGGTATTGTAAGCCCCTACCTAACCCTTAGCAAGATTCTCAGCCATCAGCAATGGAAACTTTAGTTAGTAAAACACAGAAACATTTTGTAATTTTTTTTTTTGTTCTTTATCTGAATAGTCTGTGTCTTGCTGTTGTGGTTCTGGGGCTGTTGATGTCTCTCGGTTCAGTGGTGCAAACTCTGGTTGACGGATGGTTCACGCCAGATAAACTTTCTTACAAAAGGTTAGAGTCATACTTAAAGAAATCTCAGCTGAGATGTTCATAGCCTATAATACAGCAGATAAAAGACACTTCTGTTTAATGAAAAGGTAACAGGATGCCTCTGAACTTCCTCATTACCCTCTGTGGAAAGTACCCGAGTAATCTATTTGAACTGATTGCAGTAAGATCTCTTGATTTGCAAGGGCTCCAGGACAGTCAGCCCAGATAGGGGAGGGAAAGTAGCATGAGATGGGCAGGAATGTAGACTTTCGGGCTGGCCTTCAAGAGGTCTCTTTTGCCTGGTGTCTCATGACAGCATGAAAGTCGCAGGCAGGAGACATCAAATTAATTGACTGCTGTACAATCACAGGTCTCTCCCAATGACTAGAGACTTTAATTTAGGCTCTCTGTTTTCATACTGTCTGGCTGAAGCAAGCTAGCAGCGCTGTGCAGGGAGCTCACGGCTTTCTGGAGGACTCCTGGGATGATGCTCCAAGCTCATGATGCGCTGGATGCACATCCCAGCCTGTGGGACGGGTACCGACTGCCTTCACACCTCGCCTCCCCAGCTTTGCTGCCTGGAAGCATTCCTTCTAACCAAGGGTAGCCTAGGGATGTTTGTGAATATCCAAAAAGCACTTGTCTCCATCTGCTTTTGCTCGTCCTGAGCCATAGCAGCACTCACTTCGCAGGCTGGGCAGGGCTGGCTGTCGGGGGCCGGTGGTGGGGTGGACACTGCAGCTGGGAGAGGCTCCGGAGGGGAATTGCAGCCGCCCTCTGCTCTGCCGTTGTGATGGACGTGGCCATGCCTCGGGTAGATGTTCAGCTAGAAGAATGTTTTCAGCTGTGGTGACAGTCTTGGATACTTCAGTCTCTGGAGGTCAGACAGAGCCAAAACTGAGGACTGGTGGAGAGGAGAAAAATGACATGGGTCAGGTTTCTGAGCTGAGTCAGTGTGAATTCCGTGAAGCTGTGTTGATTTATACCGCGAGAGGCTCTAATGCACTCAGGGATCATCAAATGAAAAGCGCAATATAAAAAATGTGTGTGATGATGGTGATTACATTTCCAAAGGGCTGTGTTTGTCAGCTTGTGCGCTTTTTGTTTTCCAGCATCCTTTTGGCTTTGTGTCTCATCCCTTGGTCATGATCTATTTTATATCTCAGTAAAGCTTCCTAGCAAAGCCATAATACCACCTGATTACAATACAGGTAGGGAAGAGGGCGATCAGATACATTGATGGTATTTATAGGTAGTAAATGCCTGCCTGTCCTCTGTTTGTGCTAGATTGATTGCTCTGAGCCTGTTCGGAACATACATATGGAAAGCTGCATTGCCAGAACAATTCAAGCCCGCTTAAAAAAATGATGGGATTCTTAGAAGTATCCAGAAAGACTTTTCCCTCAATTTGCAAGGAATACGTGGTGACCCGGAGAACTGACTGAGTGGGAAGCAGTGAACCTGCCCAGCTAAGTGAGGAAACTTCAACCTTGAATCTGTGTCAGCTGCGTGAAAGGAACTCGGGCAGTTTTTGAGGTTATGAAATATGTAGATATTTGCCCAAAACCTTGGTACTGCTGAAGGCACAGGAGGTTATTGATTAATGTCAGTGGAGTGAAGATTTCACTTGGGTTCTTTCCCCTTCTCCTGTCCAGGCCAATGCCGTTACTTGTCTAAACACCTAACCCTGCAAGTGGTTAAGCAGCTTTTGGGGAGAGTTGACCTTGTTTCACTCCCAAATGCAAAAAAAGGCCGTTGAAAGCATTCAGCACTTCATAGCTCTCAGAAAATTTATCAGACTAGACCTAGTTGCTTCACTGAAGGCATTTCAAATGCGGAGATTTAAACTGGGATCTCCAGAAGACGTTTGGAGAGGCGTGTAGCAGTAACGTCTGGACTCAGTGGGAATGACATGCATCCCTGGAGTGTCCTGTACAACCTTATCTCTGCACTGTTCTGTCATTAAGTAAAAATAAACTGTATGTCTTGGGATTTGCTTATAACTCCTGGCTATCTATAAAATGCACGACTGCTATGAACCATTACTTCTGTATCCCTTCCATCATAAAATTCCGGGAAGTAACACCTTTTAACAACAAGCAAACCTGCCTTAATAGGACAGAAGTCTTGTGCTAGAAGTCCAGCTTTCCACTGGCAGCACTTCTGGTTAATACTGGAAATTCTAAATATCTGATTAAACATTTCTGGAATTTCTGGGAATACATTGAGATGCTGCATGGGCTAGTTCTTCATAAAGTTTTCAACAACATAGCTTCTGTGGGGGCTTAAAAGAGTGCCTCCAAATGATCCATCTCCCTAATTTCTTAATGTGGTTCCTTACATTTCCTAAACTGGCTCCTTAAATGACTTATGTTCTCCTTTGCAAAATGCATAGACACAAATAAACCGCATATATGAGGAAGGAATGTTCCTCGCTCCCACAAAACAAATTAAATACATTGATCCAAAATCACCCACGGGGTAACTCCTGTGAATTCAGACGAAACGCATGAATTGAGTTTATTAAAGCAGCATTTCTGATACGGATTGGAAATAGCAGTCGAATGAGGTTTTACAATAGTGAAATGATTGTTTATTAGTGTTGAGTGAATCACAAAATGTCTGGCATGTATGTTGATCTTAGAAAAAGAACTGAAAAAGTTTGAAACCCGATCAGGTCTCTCTGAATCCGTATGTCAGCAAAACTTCTTGGAAGTACGTCTGAGTCGGGGTTCTCGTTCAGACAGACTTCTGAAACGTCCAGATTTATCAGGTTAGATGTAGTCATATCTCAGCAAGTGCAAAGAAATTAGGGATGGTGAATTGAACTGGTAAATAATCAAGAACAAACCTGTTCCTAAATTTTATATGATTGTGATCTTTTGGAGATAGTCACACAAATCCCTCAACCATGCCAAAGCTGCAGAAGGGAATATAAAAGCAGGGGCAACAAAATTATTTCCCAGTTCAGACTTAATAAATAAACAAACAATGCAAGTCGTTTCCAAACTTTTGTTTTCTTCTGAAACACTCTGGCAAACCACAAGTCGCTTTTCCAATGTCTCTGTGTAGAAATCAGCTTTGGGGTTGGAGTAGCAGAGTTTTATTTAGATTTTGTAGAAAATTTTGGAGATAGATACTCTCATCACGTGCTGGGCTAAAGTATTTCTGAGCCAGAGATCCTCCTGGTGTGATCCTTGATCAGCCAGTGCTCTCGCAGCTCTGACCTCTCGATTTCAGTTTCTCGATGGACCTGAATGTCACAGGACTTGCAGATCCACCTCCGAGAGGAGACCTGTGCACAGGGAAGCGCAGGCAGGAGGGGCAGCCCGGGAGAGGGCAAGCTGCTACGTGGTTGGATCCTGGACAGAGAGGGCTACGTCCCTTCGGCAGGGAACTGAGGGAAGAGAGTCCCTGTGCCTTCCAGCACCCAAGCGACCTCTCTTTGCAGATGCCGTTGAATCCGTAGGGTCGGTTGCTGGCATAGCAAACAGCCCACGGGTCCCCACCTGCCCCCTTCCCATGGGGTTACGGGGCAGTTTGAGCCTCCTCCTTGAAGTGCTGTCCCCTCACCATCCCCTCCGGTAGCTGGTTTGTAGGGTGCCTTGCATATGGAATCGAAACAAAAATACCGCACAATCCGGCAGGTCATCGGTTCCAGCAACTGAGAGCTATGTGCAGTGGAACTAAATCCAGTTACAGAAATAAAACTTTGGGATACCCCACAATGACCTGCAGTAATACTTCTGCGTACAACTAGGCCTCAGCTTAATTCTTGTAGGGATCAGTTTTATAGCAGCATACAAGAACAGCCTACTTGATTTACAGAAGTTGATTTTCATCTCTGTTCTGGTTCTGTGGTTCAAGGGCAGCTTTGGCTCAGTGTCCCCATGTGCAGTAGGGTCCATCTTAGTACTGCTTTCACCAAGTTCCTGAAAGGATCTGTAGTTCAAATTTTTTAAGGCTATGAAATCTTGAAATGCTCACTCATCTGTATTCAGTATTTTCTCCAGCAGATGCCCATGTGGTCACTGTGGCTGGGAAGAAGCTCATCCAGCCCTGCAATAGGAGTGGGAGGGAGAGAGAAACCCACAACAGATGGGTGCTGTGTGTGCTGCAGGTGTACAGAAGCGACAGTTCAGTGGTGAAGGCCCTCACTGGAGCGTCAGAGGACCTGTCCTCGTGTCCCCCTGCCGCAGGTAACCTGGGAAACCCAAATCAGATTGGTGCTCTTGGCTTCTGTTTGTGCTCTGGCCATGGGAGGATCTTACCTGGCCGTGCAGAGACATCTGCATTCCTAGCGCTGAGCAAGGATGGTTAATAATCTTCTGGAATAAGTGTTAAAATGTGTTACCTCAACGAAATACTGATCTTTTGAATCAAAGCGATTTTGAGCCTCGGGGACTTTTTGAGCCTTGGGAAGAAAAGAGCATGTCTAAAGAAATAATGTCTCCTAAACCAGTGATGTCCAGCAGTGGGAACAGGAGGGCAAAACCTTGCACTGAATCACAGCCCGGAGAGCTGCACAAGCGCCCTGGGGGGTTTGTCAGTGGGTGAAATCGAGAGAGAAATTCCAGCTTGACAAGGGAATATGTAGCTAAGCAGAGATTGCTTTTTTCGTGTGCATCTTTCTCCAGAAAGAGGAAGTATATTTAAATATTTGCATTGTAGGAAATAAATCCATTCTTTACTTCTGTCTACATTTAGTGTGAAAGCAAGTCAAGTTCGAAGTTATTCCACTGCCAGTCTGTGAAGCAGGAGGGGCAGATCCCTCCCGGTGTGCCTTCACCAGAATACAAAATTTAAGGTACTCAGGAGGCAAAACAGGGGCTTCTCTGACAAGCTGTGTGAGTCAGTTTGCAGGCTGGAGTCTTGGTCTTCCCGTGACAAGCATTAGTCAGAGTGTTCCTGGCATGTGGCGGGACAGCGGAGAGCGTGTCTGGACCTCGAGGGTCTCCTGCGAGTTCGATGGCTCCCGCGATCCCTTCTGGAGGTGGCTGCCGTTCAGTGGCGTGCAAAACGATCCTTCTGCAGAGGTCACGGAGCAGTTCTCGTCTGCTGAGCAGGAGCTGGGCTCGGGTGGGCTGAAAAGCTCTCCGCAAACATCCGTTATTATTCTTGATTAGCGAAACTATATATAGATCCTTTCAGGATTGACAGACTTTCGTTACCAGGCGGACAACAGAGTGCACAAATTTATCAAAATTAAATGGAAGTCAAGAGAACATACTGTCTAAGGCAACAAGGCGGTTCAGACAGCTCTGCAGCAGCCTAAACACATGACAGACTCAAGCAGCTCCCACCGCTGCCAACACAACTGCTCGCGGGGTCTGCCAAGAAGCCAGATGCTGCTGCTGGAAAAAATATCTTCCAGAGTTTGGCATCAGGATCCTGTGATTACCATCCAAATGGGAGGAGATGGAGTGGTAGAATGTGAGTTTAGTATTTAGCACCCCAGAACTGTGCAGCAGCCTTTGAAGGCAGAGGAAAAAAGTTCAAGCAAAATATTTTTGCTAAAAATATGTTCGGAGAAATGAACTTTTTTTTTTTAAATAGCAGAAAAACCAAACTATTATTAAAACAACGTGAAATATTTTATGTCCGTATCAATTAAATGAGTAAAACCAAAGAGGATTGTGAATTCCTTACTGGAGTAAATTTTGTTAAGGAATAGTTTTAGAAAGGTCAGAGCATGAGCTCTTTGTCTCTCGTGTTGTTGCTAATGGAAAGTTCCACTGCAGATAGCATCACAGCGACTCCCCTACCCAAGACAAATAGAGATGGGTCGGAGCATTCCCGCGGAAGTTTGGGAAGGGTTGAATTTAGATCCAAAGTCTGCAGCTCGCCCTTCTCTCATTGACAAACAGAGGCCAAATCCCTAAATCCAAACTGACCTGGGGTTTGGGGGAAAGCAGAGCCCCAAAACCCCTGAGCCTGGTTCCAAACCTTGCAGCTTAAACCCATGTTTGAAGGTAAAGTGATAGAGGGATGGGCTGCTGCTTAGAGAGGTTTGAGGCTGCTCCTGAACCTCCTCCTCCTTTCTAACAGCTGTGGCCAGTACTTTCCTAATCTGTGGCTGTAAAAGGATTTGGAGTCTCTTCTGCTAGGCGAGGTCTCTCAGCAGCTTGCCTGCCTTGCCGAGGCTCCGCAGTGGATCTGGTGGTTACGAGCACTCGGGATGCTGAAAAAAGCAGGCGAGGCAATGTCTGCTCCCCTGGCTGGCTGCACTCGCCTCTCGTCTGCAGTCTTACATTTCTATACGTGTGCTGGTTCTGCTCCACGACTGGGAATCCTATTATTATAGTAATAGTAGTAATAATAATAATAACAACCCAAGTGGGAGCTCAGAAACTTACATCTGGAAAGTTAAGACGTGAAGACTGTTTTGTTTTACTTGTATTTTTGGTTGCGTATTTTTATGACAGATCTGTATTTCAGCAAATGTTATCTTCTTGCCTGTTATATCTGAAAAGAGTAAACAAAGCCGTTAATCATCATCTCCCATACTCTGCTTTCTGGGCATGTCAGATCGTTTTGGAGGGGAGCTGGGCAGAGAAGCAGAGGGCATCTGTTCTTCCTCAGGCGCTCCCCCAGGGATGCTGCCCATCAGTGCCTTTCCCTTCGGGGAGGTTTGTCAAAAGGAGGAGGAGGACCCCATGGCAAACCCATGTGTGTCCCAGAGTGCTCTGGCCATGTCGTTCTTGGCCAGTGCCATGCCTCTCTGGGCACAGCCTGGCTCCCAGCTGGCCTGGCTGGGGATGGTTGTCTCCTTGAAAGCCACAAGGATCCCACGTAGCTGCTTACCTTGTGTGATGTTCTGGTAGCTTTTGACACAGCTGACCACATGAGCTGATAAATTCAGCTGTTAATTCTACAGCAACTGGGTGAGATAATCCAAAAATGCCCCACTTACCCTTTAAGGACACTGATCACTAACCCACGTGCAGCTGAGGTTTCAGTCCTCACCAGATTCTGTTTGGACATTGCCGTTTCACAAGGCTGGTCGACTTGGGGAGGGGGGGAAGCAGGGCTGTTTTCAGATGGAATGACAACAGGACACTGACACATGGCGCCGGTGTCCCATAGTCCATCCTGGAGACCGGGACAGATCTGTTTCCTCAGCCCTTGGCTAGGCCAGGAGCTTTGATGGCAGTGAACTCTGAGAGTTTGACCAACATAAGATGATGGAGATCACCACTTTTAAAAAAAGATAGAGAAGGTGGGTGGCATCGTATCTCACGGACTCACCTTCGCCTGCCCACGCGTGCTGGAGTTCGGGTATGGCTTGGCCCTGGCAGTGCTGACAGTCCCAGGTGGGTGGCGTATCCAGACGCACCATTTTACTTCACACAGGAAAGAAATTTTATCTGGTCCAATTAATAGATGGGATTTTTTTTTTCCTGACATACAACATTGCAAACTATAATTTATTATGTCTCTGCATTATCACTTTTCTAGATTTCCCCTATCGCTCAGCTGCGTGTGTTCGGAGGCACGTGTGCCCTCCCAAGCTCAGGCTCAGGTTTCTGGCTTTAACTCCTGCCGTCCGTAAACGTTATTTCAGTCTCATCAGTAGTAGCTCTGTTTCTGCTATTTCAGAATCCAAAACGAAGTAAAATAATTTGTTCTTCAAATCATCTTGAAGTCCTTGATGGTGATGTTATTCAGCTGATGAGCTTAACAAAGGCTCCTGGAGCTCCCTACATTATGAAGCCTCTCCTCAATCACTGATTTTGGTCTGGGGTTCAAGTAAAATGCTACATAATGCTGTTCTGGCATCCAATTTGTATACCAGCCTGGAAATGTCATTTGGTTGTGTTTCATGAGGAAGGCTGAAGCTGTTAGGATACTTTAAAGAAATGGCCAGGTTTTCTGATACTTTGAATAGGTTTTTCACTTGAACTTTGGGAAAGAAAAGATGGGGGAGTGAGCCTTTGCGACGATTAACTGGCCACCTGCCTCCCGAAGGAGCACCCTCCATGGCGACTTCTGGAGGATGCTGTGCTCTCTATGCCTTTTCCAGCCGTGCAGGACATCTGGATACCGTATGTGAGACTTTCTGATGGTGCCTGCAGGTGCTGAAGAATCCTAGCTGTAAATGTACTTGCCTGCAGTCTCTTGCATTGAGAGGCAAGATGTCTCTTCAAGTAATTTCTGAAATGAAGATGCTGTAAGATTGGATAGTTTGTTAGCATATTCTGGCCACTTTGAAGAGGTTCCATAGCTGAACTCTTTCCTAGCTGGTGTTTTAATATCAGTCCACAGATGCTGATTTAGAGACGTAGATTTTGGGCTGTCTTTGCAAACTCACGCGTTCATGCGTTACCTGCTAGCCGAGACTATGAATCTGTGGACATGGTTGAGATACTGTGAGATGAACTTAGGTGCTAACCATCAGCATCTCAGCTACTGCTCAGTCTTTGCCCATGCTTGCTTTTCCCCTGGAGTAAAAGTACGTGAGCTTTTGTTCTTAGAATAACAGAGAGCTATAAAGTACTGTAAAATGAATTTACACGATGGTGTAAATGGTGTTTATCTCACTGTAACTCCTCTAGGTACCCACACCCCTTGCAAGATTGCAGGATTTCATACCTGGATGGATCCACCGGGCTCTGCAGGGGACATGAAGGGAAAAGCTATGTATGATTCATGACACAGGACTTTTATGCTCAGAGTTGGCTGATTTAACCTCTTCCCATCAGTTTACTTGGAACAACTAGCCTATTGCGCAATAAGCCAAGCCTGCACTAGTTTCAAAACACTGAGATCTAGGAGACTCAGAATCAGGAACCACAGGTTTAAATCGTGTATCTCAACTTCAGATAACGTGCAGTGAGTCAAAGTTTAGCCTTCTGAACAGAAAGGTAGTATATAACACATATCTGAAAAAATGTGCGAAAAACGAACGAAGCGACAGTTACAGCTGAACCCAGACACTCCCTTTGCCAGCTGAGATAAATGCCTTTTCTGGGGAGCACTGCTAAGATGTTGGGTGGCTGCCTGTCTCATCTGCAGGGCGAAGGAAGGGACTCTGCTGCGGCCCCTGGAGAGTCTAACTGCACGCAGCTTTCTCCTCCAAGGGTGGCTCAGGGACGATGCCCTCCCTAAGTCTGTGCTAGCTCTTGAAAACTTGGGTGGTCTCATTTCTAACTCTTGAGTCAAGTGATTTAATTCATACTAGAATAACCCATTGCCACTCACTGCAATCATGTTTTATTATATATTGTGTTGCAGACAAGCACTGATTTCAGGAACTGTTGGTTACCTTCTTGTGTTAGTATGCTGGCATTTGGTTGTCTAGAGAAAAGTCCGAAGCTCACCTTCCTGAGGTGATCTATTTCTCATATTTCTGTCTGAGGAAAATACCTTTATTTTATCTGTATCTGGAACTGACTTAGTTTGGTTTCTGAATACCATACAGAGACATTATTTGCTTGGACTGTGAAACATAAGCCTTTGAAGTCCACATGCCAAGCACTTAAGGCAGTTATAGTGTCCTCTTTTCCTGGGAAGCACGACTCTACTCATTAGGTGCAAGTCACCTAGACTGAAAAGCTGCTGGTCATTCCCTCAGGTCATCGGCTGCACTCCGGCGGCTCCAATTACCTTAGCAGAATAGTGTCACCCATAACAACCTAAGTAAATCAGGAAGTTACTGAACAAGGGAAGTAATTACAGCTTCTTTCAGTACTGAAAAGCAACCTGCTCTTTTACGACCCATCAAAACCATGTGTTTGCCTTTAGTGGTTAAAATAAAGGGTGTGCAATTTGGGAATAATCCAGCTATGAAGTTTCCTTAGTAATTGGCAAGTCTTGAAAGGTTTTCACTTGTGCAATTTAAAGGTAGTGAGCATGAGATTAATTTAATTTTCTTTTAGATTAGCCTTTGAGGGACACTACAAAACCGAAGAATGACATTTTCAAAAGGTGAACCCACACTTCACCTGTTTGACATAAAGATCATTTTGTTAACTACCTTTAAATTTCATTTATGATGTGATTTAGTCATGCTGTAAACCAGAATGTCAGTCACTGTAGCTGTATCAAACATTCAGAATTTGAAAAATATTTACCACTTTCAGGAAAAGGTCTAGCATGTTACTCAACCCTAATAGTAGTAGTATCAGTTTACGCAACTCTTGTTTTCAAGTCTTCATTTCAACACACCCGTGCATTTGATTCAGATTCAACTGATTCTAGGCGAAAAAAGTATTTGTTTGCAATAAGTCTACATGCATTTTTATAAAACACTTTTCAAGTGTTCAGGCTACAGGCACGTATCGTTGGTTTAATGGAGGGAGCTGCTGGAAATCTGAGCAAGAACCATCTATTCTTTTTGGAAATAAAAAATCTGATCGCACATGGTACTTAGCACTGTGCTTAGACCGAGCACATGACTAATCTGGCTGAAATCAGTGGGATGACTCAAAATGCTTACAATGATGTGCATCCCTGCCCCAGGGCCAGGATACAGGACATTTAATGCTGGGGGAACATTTTTCGCCTGAATTGCAGTTCATTCACTTTTTTCGCTGGAAGGCTCTTAAAAAAGAGGGATAACAAATACATTAGAATATTGCTCCCACCCTTTGGTGGGGAGAGTGTCTAAAGATTACATCTCAATTTTAATTTAAAAATTCAATAATTAGATCATCGTGTTATGTTGTTCTGCATTTATTCAGTATTTGTGTGTCAGATTTTCAGTGTCCTTGATATCATGTAATTTACTGGACAAAGGTGGCCTGTTTTTCCTGGTAAGGAGCTATCTGCAAATCTCTGCCGGTTTCTCAGGTGTGTTTGCTGCTGATGAAGCAAATGGCTGTATCTCCAGTAGGCTGTGACCAAGCGTTGAACCGTGGAGACATGATCCCGAGACGAGGCAGTTGGCGTTCCTGAGAATGAACTAAAACCCAAGTAAGTGCCTCCGTGCTTCGCCCTCTGTGAGGGCTAGATTTGCGCCTTCCCAACAAATCGTACTTCAGTTTCCGATACGCCAAGACCTTCCTGCTGCTGGAAAATTTGCAGCACGTTATGTATTTTTCAGTTGGCACTGTAATGTTGTGAGTTTTGTCCCATAAACTGGGCACAAAGGTCTTCCTGAATGAAGAGCAAGGGCAGCATCTGCTCGGAGCAGCAATACTGGCTGCTAATGAAAATTTAGAGAGAAAAGAAAAATGATAGCACCCTTCGTGGCCGAGCTGTTTCCAAAGGCTCTGCAATCCTCTCTGCTCCCCCCACGCTGCTCTCTGCCGGGGTTTTCCCAGACCTGCTGTGCGTTCACTGATTCATCCTCTCCATTGCAGAGACACCTAAACGTTTCCAAAGGAAGGCAAGAAACCAGGTCAGCAGAGTGGAAGTAACCAAGGAAAAAAAACACATATTCTTGTATTGGGAGAAAAGTCAGAAAAATAAATGAATACACTAAAGTGGGATTTAAAAAAAAAAAAAAAAAAAGAGAAAAAAAAAAACCCATGGAGGGGTTTTAAAACCACATATCTGACAGCTGTAGTATGTTCGGTGTCTAACATCCCAGTGGCTCAATGAGAAAAGCAAAGCTAGTGGTACAGGCTCTGAAAATCCCACGTTCAAGCTATTTTGGGTTTACTCAACAAAGCTACTGAAATATAGCTGTGCTCTAATTACGTTGGTCCCTTAAACTGTTGAGTAGCCGTCTAACTTGAGACACAAGCTGAGGTGCCATGGAAAAGACATCAACATATTCTCTGGTAGAAAGCAAGTGGGTGTCCTCCCTGATGTGTGCTTGTCCCTCGACAGCCTGAACAGGGGCCACCACTCCAGCCCTGTGTCCCTAGGCTGCTCTGCGGGACTTTCAAGGGAATATCTGCAGTTCTGCATAGAGCAAGCTGACCAGCAAAAACCCTACTGAACTGGTGAGAGAGGATTTCCTTTTTGTTGCCTCCCATTAGCTCATGCCTTTGACCCTTTCCCTGTTCCTTTCCATATTTTGTTTTTCAAAGTAGCTGCCCGCACAGCTGGTGGTATGTGGCTCCCAAGCTCACAGCGGTGGGTTCCTGATCTCAAAATGTGGATGTTTCAGGCCAAAAACGTTTCAGACCTAACTCCACAAGCATTTGTTGGCTCCTTCAGGACTGTGTAGCAGCCTGCACCAAGTACCCATGAGCACAGCTAGCTGATCCTGCCACCAGCATCCTGTCTAACTGGGGCGAGCGCAGCCACGGCAAACAGACTGCACGCGGATAGATTTCACTCTCATTTTTGCAGCTCAAGCCAACTGGGAATGTAAACCGCACTGACCAAGGAAAGTTGGGGAAATTGCCAGTGAGCGCAGAAAAAAGAAAAGAAGGAAGATGTGGAAAGCAGGAGGTAAGAAAGTGAATGCTGTTTATTTAATACTCAACATGTTGATTTGGGTCAGGCCTCGCAGAGCGGTCAAATGTCTGCGGAAGTGACCTTCCCTTGGGTAGAGAATAAGACCTCGAATCAGTCCTTCAGTCTCTGGGTCGGGATTAGCTGAATTAGTTGTTTGGCAGAGGCACCAGGTGGGTGCAAAAGTTAAAACTCACCCATCAGTGCTGTACTGGGGGGTTGGTTCAACCCACTGTAGGGTGTGGTGCCAGTGAGGAAATCACAATTCACGTCTGGATTCAGATGTGGAAGGGAAATACAAACATCCAAAATGCCTTTCCCCCAAATTGTACGAGTGTTCAGACCCAAGGGCTGGTTTTGACTCTAGGAAGGTAAACTTAGTCCTCTAGAGGGCATGGTTACACTGATTATATATTTAATAATTAACTAGTATTACCTTGGCTATCTCTTCACTTTTCCTGGTGTAAATCAGGAGTTAGTGAACTGACCCAGGTAGAGTTTCATTGTCTTGAAACCTTGTTGTAAGGTTTTCCATATAATCTCTCTTCTTGAGGAGGCTGATCTGTATAGGCCAGAAGGTTTGGGTTTCATCACTGGGGACGCTCTCCAAGAGGTGGCTGTAGTTGTTTCCTTGCCACCGAAACCCAGTGTGAAAATCAGTGAATCTATTTTTCACATGTATTTATGCTTCTGCTTTGGGTTAATCCCGGCGTGCCTTGGTAGCAGCCTGGGCTGGATCATCTGGTAGCACCGTATGGGGTTAGTGCCCATCCTTCTCAGAAAGCATGGCAGCTCCAGATGCTAGAAGGCAATTGCCCCTGTTTGGGCAATCTGGTGGCTGAACTCACTCAGCCACATTTCAAAGTTAACCAAATTGTACAGGTGTAAATACAGCCACCGCCTGTCTTACTGCATGTGTTTCCCTGGTGTGCCAACAGAGCAGAGGTTTGACTCCGGGACCTGGTAATGCAAAGGAAGATGCTGCACCAGCTGATCCAAAATCCCCCTGCTCCACTGAGGCACCACAAACCGTGCAAAGCCGTTTTAGTCTGGAAGTCACGTCTTCGGCGAGCTTACGCAAGGTTCGCTTGTCTGTAATGCAAACACCTGCGTTTTATTCAGTTTTACAATATTTAAATCCCCTTATAAAATAAACGGCTACTTGCTGGAACGTTACCCATGCTATATGTCCAAGATCTGATGAATTTAAAAGCAATTTTTTAAGATGCATTGGAGAAGGAGGAGGACTGGAAGGACAGCCACCAGCTAGTGTTACAAACAGAGAAGTATCAGTCTGTTTTTTGTGGCTTCCTTCAGCTTCTGAGTACTTCCCACATGCAGAAAATGTGAAGATTTCTTGCTTAGGTCATTCGTCGTGCCAAACCAACACCTAGGAACTGAGAAGTGCATTAGGAACTGAGAAGTGTGTTAGCCTGCACTAATTTGTTACCATCACTGAGCCGTGCTGCACACTATCCCTTTACTTCTCTTTAGTTGCACTTGGAAGTCACCCTCAGCCATCGCATCCTCGTTGTCTTGGACGATGATAATTATGGTCTTACATTTTCTCAATTTGCTTGCAAAGAAACCCAAAAGCACGTTGCCTTTTCTTGAGTTCTTTCTCATGGCCGAGCAAGTGGTGTTCTTAACTGGTTTAAAAGATATCTGCTGGCCTGTTGGTGAACCAGATTCCTTGGGTCGAATCTACACCTCCCATTTCAACATGGAGTGTACAAGGGCTGGGCTGCCTGTCCCTTGGGCTAGCCCTGCTCACAAACACTGGCCAAAGCCAGTGTGATTTGTTGCCTCACACAACTTTGTCGTTAGTGGGTGTGCGAGAAGAATACAGTTTAGAAGAGACTCTAGTCCCAGAAATTTGATGCTGACCTGATGATCTGTCCTTTCTCTGAAGATGGATTAAGGTGTTCTGAGTGATATCGTAGATCTCTCTTTTGCTACCAAGAAGTCATACACTCTGGGCGGGTTGTGAAACGGCTGAAATAGCAATTGCTTCTGAAAAATTCAGGCTGGATTGTTATGCCCGAGAAAACACCTCTTAATAGCTTTGTTTCTGATAGAGATTAGAATTTACTGGATGCATCCAGTGAAACTTTCATTCTCTGTTTTAGGATGAGAGCCAGCAAAACTCTCCTTCAAAACAGAAAAAACGATGTCATTTTCTGTTCTCCCTTTTGTCTTCATTTTCAGCTGGTAGTTGGATTTAACGGCAGCAAGGGTTTCCTGCAAGAACTAAGCTAGTGCACATCTCCAGTTGATTTCTGTGTGCTCAGCCTGCTCATCTCTGCGTAGCCACTTGCTGTCTCTGATCTTGCTTCAGATGTTTTGGGGGCAGATGTGTTCTGTGTTTAAATCAGCAGGTCCCTGGCCTTAGACAACTCACCTCTGTTACCATGCTAATGCTATTATCGGCATTAAAACCAGCAAGAAAACCAGTTCTGCAAAGCGGCTTCCGAAGCTGCTGTGACATGGGCAGAGGTACTCCGATGAGCTCATTTCCAGCTGATCCGATCCCTCGGCATTGTGCTGCAGTCTGCGGTGTAGACGTCCCTTGACACCAACTGTGGGCTGGACGTACTTGCGTAGTTTTTTGCAGCAGACATGAAAATACAGAATCAAGGCCATGAGAGAGGAAGGAGGGGGTTGTGTTGGCTTCAACGCTGGACATGCCGTCTCAGATCATTGTTACTGCAACCATTTCATTCTAATTCATCCATATCAACCATTCTTAGTTCTTCTCAGCATTTTACCCTTGCCATCATGCTGAAGAAGGCTTTGGCCATGCTTCATTATGCTTGGCTGGTGTCAGTGAAGGAGTGACAGTGTTATCCAAGTCTATCTCTCCACCGCAGTGCAGACAGCCAAGCGCTGTTGGCCCCAATGGATATTGCTCAGCAGATCTTTGTCAGGCTTGTTCAAACAAGATACGTTACCATTGACCTACCAGCTAAAAGTTCATGCCTCTGACTCCAAGATACTTCTTGTCTTGGTGTCATTTGTTCATTGAAGTAATTAGTTATTGTAAGATTATCACATTAAGAGGGATTTTTTTGTTTGTTTGTTTTAAGAAGAATGGCATTCTTGCTATCAGATGCTGGGTAGGTAGTTTATATTCTTTTGCTTTCTATTCCAGTGTGGGTTTGGGTTCATGAAAATGAGGGAATCGAAGCCTTGAACAGAGCCAACTGCTTTACAAACCTCCTCAAGCCTTTGCCAATTTAATTCATTGCCGGCTAATACAGCTCAGGCTGCTTTTAGGTGAAAGGTGCCAATCATGCAGAATTACACAGTGGTTTTGAACAAAGCCAACTCACCTGTTTGCTGGGCCTTGAATCAGACCACCAAACGCATTTTCACTTATGCTTAGAAATGAGCCAAACCCACAGAGTCCAGATCCAAATCTGGCTTTAGGCTCTCACGGTCTGATTCCGGTGGACTCTATGGCTTCTTTACTTAAAACACTATGAGGAGATCAAAGTGTAACTTCAGATTAGACCTCTGAGGCATGACAGAGCATCCAGTATTGGTTCAGAGCCACCACAGACTGTGGCCTAACCAACTTTTCACCCTCTAGACAAACGAATTTACAGATTTTGTTCCGATCTACCTTTGATGGACTTCTGGGCTTTTACTTTTCATTTCCTCCATTCCCAGATCCATACAAGATCCTAGATAAATTCAAGCATTGCACATCAGAACTGCTGGTGGTCCATCTTATTTTCACAAGGCTTGCTTTACACGTAGAACAGCATGCATTTTGGATCTGACATCTGAAATAGCTCGTTTTCTTCATATTTCTTGCCTGAATTCAGGGGAGCTGGCTGTGCTGGGACTGCAAGGAGGAAGGTTAAATTTCATCAAGCCTTTTTGCAAAGAAAATTTAAGAACTAGCATTTGCTGCGGGGGCTGGTGAGCAGGCCTGTGTATCTCATTTACTCCCTCTGGATCTCAGGTTCAAATTAACAGAACAAACAAAACTCTTCATCTTTCCACGACGGAGGCACTACATACTGTCCAGTATTAAACTATTTCATGGGACACGTTGAGAGTCAAGGTCCTGTCATCTTTGTAGAAATTCCATAAGACAACACAGAGATTTTCACAAAGGGGTTTGCCTTCAAGTCTGCAGTCTAAACGTTTCTGTGATCCATCTGAAAGTACTGGCAACCAGACACCTAGCATGGTGTTGAGGGGTGGTAGCAATCCCGTAAAAAATTAATTTCCGAAGTAGAGTGTGACTTCATCAAGCCCAGCAGCTCTATGGTGGGGTGTGTGTGGAGGTTCCCTGGGAATGGAGGTCGGGGATGTGGCTGTATGTCTGTGGAACTGTAGCATTTCTGAGTTGAAATTATTATTACTATGTTTTCACATTTCCTTTCAAGTTCCTAATTACCAACAGCCAAACCAAACTAGCTTGAAGCCCAAAGTCTCTCTGTCCATCCACAGCCTAACAGCATTGCCAGGTGATAGTCTGTTGCACTACTTAGTACAAATCATTTTCTATCCCTTCAATGTATTTCTAGTTTTAAATAATACTTTTTCTTTTGATTCTGTTTTTGCTTCTTTCTCCTTCAGTGACTTTACTTCTGTGGAGTCCCTTGCCTTCACAGATCAAGGGCTAATTTTTTCAGGTCAGTTTGTGGGAATTTAGGTAAATAAGTGGGTATTCCCATAAATCATGTATTTTCAGAGGTCAGTGAAAGTGCATATATTTCCATTGCCTCTGGAGAGACTTTTAGCCTTAGTTTCTTGATAAATCAATTAAATTTCCTTTTGCTGACAAAAATGAGAATAGCACTGTTTGCCTACTGATTGCACGCACATTTGGCATGGGACTTTGAGAATGTGCCTGCCTTTAATTGCATTCCCCAAGGAGTCCATCTTGAATATCTTGACTTAACCGAATTCCCCCTGACTTCAGTGGCAGCTTGAGCTGTGGAAGGAAAGCAACAGCAGACACCAGCAGGAAGGGAGTTAGCAGCCATGGAGCGCACTCACTGCAGCAGCAGCAGGGTTGGGTCCCAGGAGAAGGGCTTCTCCGCTGCTCCAGCTCCCCAGTGCTTCCACGAGCAGATGTGTGCCCAGTCTCCTTCAGCCTAACGCGTGCATGTGGGCACCACTCCCCTCTCAGCCTCTCCCCGCTTAGCGACACAGCTGACTTTCAGGAGAGGAGAAACTATTTTTGCATCAAATGGAAAGGACCAGAGTGCAGAACAAGGACAGAGAGCATGAAGCAAGGCATGCTGTCTCCAAAATGAGTAAAAAAAAAAATACAGATGTAGAAACAGGTGTTCAGGATATTTCTTCCCCACCTTACATCCCAGTCCAAGCTAATCCACATTTGAGGACACAAAACACTGTAAGCATTCCTCCTTCTCCCAATACAACTGCATTCATTCTTCTGTCCCACAGCTTTCAGCACCAGGCATATTCCATCCACACAGAGCATAGCTTGCATACCGTCTCAACCACAAACACACATCCTACTCATAGTCTTCCATGCTTGAAAGTGCCGAGTGAGTGGAGAATATTATACTTCATTTAGATACTGGCTGTTGCTCCAAGGTATGTGTGTTAAGCAGGAGATCCTCTTCATCTTTACATGGTCTTCTCGGTTGCAGAAGTCCAGGCTGTACTGAATCGCTTCCTTTTCTTTAAAAAATAGTCTTTGAAATGAAGGGAGAAACTGTGATTAGACACTTGTTTCAGTTATATAAAGATGAGTATCACCTTCAGGTGGAACAAACCTGTCTGATCACATGTAGCTGTACAGAGTTCTTCTGAGGCAAAAGGCAAGTCATGGTGTTCACTGTAGACCATCGAGTATATTTGGGCTCCTAGTCCTGATCAGAGTGTTCTGAATGAAAATGCTGAACAATTCAAGCTAATAATTTTAAGGCATGACTATGATCTGCGGTCTTGCTCAGTTCCTGGCAGACAGACACTCAGGTGTGTATTGCAGAATAAATAGGTATGGTTAATTCTTTGTGGTCTGGAGATGTCGCAAAGTAGTTATCAAAAAGACATGCCAGGTAAAGAATTGTAGCCTTCTCAGTGTTGAGAGACGTAGAAGGCTCACCAGAGACCTAGGACTATGCCTTTCTGATCGAGGTGTCAGTAGTGTCTGTACTAAAGTCTCCATGAAGAGGCTGTGAGATGGCTAATGCCGCGTCTGACACCGTACCTCTGCGCTGCAGTGGCAGTACTGCCTCTGACCTTCAACATCTCTAGGGCTCTGCTTGCTTACTTGCTCCTGGCTGAAGCACGAGTAGGATTTTGTGGCATTTATGGCTACAGTATAGCCCAGAAAAGCCATTTGGAGGCCCAGGCCCCATGGGAATGCTGTCTGTCAGTTGTGCCGGGACTTTTGGCTTGTTTATAGGATGCAGCATTTGCTGTTGGCCACTTCCAGTCCTGGCCGAATCAAGCAAGTGAGGAGGAGGGCCAGCATTTCACCTGCTGCCTCAGGCCTCTTTACTTCTCTCTGCCCATCCAGGCAGCCTTTCCTTAGCTTGCAGCTGCAGATCTGCACAGGTGTTAGATTATTTCAAATAACATTGCTGATGTAATGATGAGATGAAAAATAAATTCAGGAAATGTGGATTTAAAGGTTACAAACTAATGGAAAGTCAGGAAATCAGAAAATTGCACTGATGGTACAAAGCCTTAAATGTCTGCGAGTCTGGAACTACTCAAATTCGGCCTCGAGTCCCCTTATTCCGCACTGAGAAGTGAGATATTTGTACCATGCTGGGTGAGATAGCGAAGAAAATGATGTTTCTATTCTGTGTCACATTTCTGCAATTCTGTATGATGTAGCAGAAGCCCCTTGACACAGGGGTGGGAGAGTTCTGCTGTGGTCCCACACCTCCATCATGCTCCCTCTCCAAGAGGCTTGTCTGCAGCTCTCACTTCAGTCTTCACCTGGTCTGAGGGGGTACAAAGTAAAAAGGAGGAAAAAGAATTAACCTGGTGTCTGTGGAAATACTACCCTTGAGATTGCCCCGGCCGCCAGACGTGGAAGTGGCTGGCAGTGGCAGAAGGGCTGCAAGATTTGGACTTCATCAGGTTTTAATTCTCGTCGCCTGATATTTTGCGGGAAGCTCTGAAGCAGTTCACACGTCGTCCAAACCTACTCGCCCGCTCTCTTGGCATCCAGCACAGCTGCTGAGGGGTCTAAAGCTGGGCTGGAAATCTGCAGCCAGGGAGTCTCACCATTAATACTACCATTTCACCCTGCAGATCTGACCTCTTTAAGAGTGATTCGATGTTTCTTTAAGCAACACCCCGTCTCTATGAAGAAATGCCAACAGAGGAGAAGTTTCAAGCTTGCTATTTTTATTTAAGCTGTTGGAACAGTATGGACGTAATGTAAGTAACTGGACCAGCCAACAGAGTGTCTGTCAGTCAGTGACTCAGTCTTCAGATCAGACAGATGCAAGCCCGTATGAACAGGTTCAGCCCAAAAGTCATGATAATAAATAATTTATTTTCATACATTTCAAAACACCAGATACAGTAAAGTGAGTGTTTTCTTTGGAAGCAGGCGTTACTGGTTGAGTGTATTTGCTTCCCGCACCAGCAATAACATGTTCTGAGTGAGCAGAGGGAGGCTCTGACCGCCATTCTGCCAGAACCGACTTGGTTCTTGGTTGAAAGCTGCTGAGTCTTAGGAAATCGCTCTGAAATAATTAATGCACTGTTTCGAGGTACGTGGCATTGTCAGGTTTGCACTCCATCACTCGGAGCACTAGAGAGGTTGAGTCAGCCAGGTGGGCATCTGGAGAAAGCCAGCTTTTAAGGTGTTTGTTTCTCATCCTTGTGGGATTGCTGAGTCACGCAAAGCAAATGGAAAATGTCCCAGGACATTTAAAGATGATGTTAGGTTATGTGAACTGCCACGTTAAAACTGGGAAAAGAAGTATGTGGCAAAACACTCAGATGAGATGCAGAAAGATGGCAGATTGACAGGTAATACTCTTGTGGACACTGTCTTCCAGCCAGACTCCTCTCTTGGATCCAGGTGCCACTCTCTTTGCAAAGGAGATGAGGGAGACTAGCAAGGGCTCACCCTAAAATACTATTGCCTGCAGTTTGGAAGCATGGTGCTTTGAGATCTTTTCTGTGCTATCAGAGGATACCTAGAGGTACCTGAATAGATCACACGGTGATACTGAAGAAGACTTTTACCCAGGGCTGCTTCAGGCAGATCCGTGGCACAAGCCCTCTCTTCCCTGGGACCCTGCGCTCTAACTCGACATGGAAGGTGCAGGCTGCCAAGTTCAGGGCTTGGGACTGCCTTGAGGAGTGTGTCAGAAGGAAAGTCCTTGAGCAAAGGTGAGACTTTCGTCCCCAGTAGTCTCATAAAGCAGGGCTGTGCAGGATGGGAACACGGAAATGCTCAAGCAGCTTGTCCAAGGAACACGTGGGACCTCCAAGAGCAGTCAATTATGGTGCAGGGTCAAACAGGCTGAGAAGAGCGTGACCGAATCTACAGACGCAGGAGTTCGATGTGAATGGAGCAGACTGATCTGTGATGTTTCAGGGTTTGTATCAGGTGGTCATGGAGTATTTGAGATCCCTGGTGGCCTGACTCAAACTTCTTAATATCTTACCTGTTCATAGTCTTGCTGCCTGCACTCTAGGTAAAATCCAATATAGGAGCAAAAATATATGCACAAAAATGCAGTTCAGGTTTGCAAATATTTCAAAAGTTCTCTGTAAGTTGTATTTAGAACAAGATTCATCAGTAAGCTGGGTATGATCTTGCTAGGAGAAAGGAAGAATAAAGCATGCAGCATCATAAGCAGCATGTTCCAAGGTAAGTGGTCTCAGTCTTACCCGTGCAGCTGACTTGGAGGACAAACAGTATGAACTATCACGCAAATCTTTAGCCAAGATCTCTGTTTAATGTGGTCATTTGGGAAGACTTACAAATAGATGTTTATTTTGAGTATCCTCTAGCTGTGCATGTATTATGTTTGCCTGATCAAGGAGAAAATGCGAGCTGCTTTTCTCACTCAACTCCCAGGGTAACTTGGCAGATAGCTGCTGCATCTTTGGATGTAGACCTGGGGTCATGCACACCCTTATTTACAGCAGCCCTGTTCACATATTTGCATTTATAAATTGAGACATTGATCTGTCTCCATTTACAGATCAAATGCGGCAAGTTTACTAGTAAGAAGTGAAAAGCTTTTTGTAGCTGCTAATTCTGCAAACTCAGAGTGGGCTCTGCAAGTCAGAGCTGCTCATGCGTTTTTTAGTAGTAGCAGTAAAGGTCCGTTGGGTTGATAAGCACAGAGATGACTTGTCTTCCCTGTATAGCCTGCGATTATTTGTGAAAGTAACCTTACAGAGCTGATGGCTGGGAAGGAGCGCTTTTTAATAGTCATCACTCCCTCGGGTACAACTACACTTCCAACACCTGCGATGGCCAGTGAGCACCTCTGCCAACTAAAACACCTCGCTTTAGAAGAATAACTAATACTTTAGAATAACTATTAGAATAACTAATGCTTCTTTGAAAAGTGGAGGATTAGGTTCATATGTCCTAGAATAAAGCACCCAAAATGTTTTTATTTGAGGCTTTTGGAATAGGTGGAAGGGAAGAGAGTGTGGAGCAGATTGCTTTCACTTAAGGTCCTTTGTCAGCAGGACGGGAGGGCGCTTGCAGTTTGGGGCACTGAAAAATAAATACCAAGCAGGTACAATCACTGACAAATACTCTTGTAAGCCAGGCTCTCAGGCTGAAGGCTCCAGGCTATCAAATACTTTGTCGGTCTCGGCAAGCTGGTAAATAAAGAAAAGGTTCTTCGACATAAATCTTTGGAGCTGATCCTCACAAAGAGTGCTTTCAGCCCGAGCTCCTACTTCAATGCTCTGCAGCTCGGGGAGAGCACAGTGAGTCTTATTGACGCATCCAGCAGCAGTTTATGACAGGCACCATCTCATCTCAAGGGTCTGACATGTACCTGCATCGTTGTCCAATTCGCAAATTCTTGCATCTAAAAGTTTAATAAGCTCTTCATTTGATTTCTTAATGTTTTTCACAGAAAGTGAACGTTTTTCCTGGCAGAGCAGGGACTGTGAGCTCTTTTATCTGCACCCCATAAAAGGCTGGGATGTCTCTTTGAGCTTGGCCAATAATTTGAAAGTAGTCCAGATTTTGTTTTTCCTGCAGGTTTAAATGAAAAGGGAATGTTTAAAGTGGAGGAGTAAGAAGTACATTGAATTTGGAAAGAAGACCACAGCAGCAGCAGAGCTGTGGAAAAATTCAAGGAGTTATTAAAATCTTTAAAATTCAATTGTTTAGAAATTAGGCACATAGTTTAAAAATGACATTTTGGCAAAGCTGGGTGAGTTACCATTCCCATCATATATTACATTAAACCTTTGCCGTATGTCCAGCCTTCGCTGGCCAGGAGTGTCCCCTGGTTGCCTCAAAACCCCTTGAACGACCACAACACAACATTTCCAGCCATTGCTCATTGGCACTTGAAGAAGACTTGTGCTTGACTCTGAATTACTGGAAGCAAAGGTGACCTTCTGCCGTTTACGTTGTTTGGGAGTAGGTCTGAGTCCTTGGAAGGGGAGGCCACTGAAGGAGGTGATCTTTGTCTCCCATGAACTGCAAGTGTCCTAAGCTAAGAAGCTTTGAGTTTGTTAAGGCTGAGCTGCTTCTCTCACGCTGGAGGAACAGAAGAACATCTGGTCTTAGCTACTGTTTTTCAACTGGATCATCTTGTGCCTCACTAAAATGAATGAGAAACACATGGAAGCTATATTTTCAAAAAGTTGTATTTCATTGATGCAACTAAAGTAGTGATTTTCACATGCAATTAGATACACAGATGTAGACAAGCAACAATTTACACACACACTACATTTCCAACGAGGCCCTACGTACATTCCCATATGCTTTACACATGCGAAATACGCACATGGTGAGGAGGCATGGGAAAGTATTTACATGTGCAATTGTATCTTCCCACAGCAATGCCTGGGAATTAGAAAGCACTAAGTTAGACAATATCTTGGATGTAAAATCTGATGACACTTTCAATTCTGTTCTGCAGGCCTCACCATAAATAATGCTACTTATTAATTATGATCTGCCTGCAACAGCACTTCACCAGGCACTTGCAGATAGGCCAGAGACGAGCACCTTAAATCGCCTGCGTGTTACTCTGTTTTCTACAAGCGTTTTGGAATAGACATCAGTGTCCAAAGCCCTGTAGAAACAGGCTGTCTGTAGATGTCTTCAAGATGCTGAGGAAGAGTGAAAAACTGAAGAGCAACATAGCACAACCAAACCAAGACATTCAGGAGATACAGGTCAAGATCATAAAAAACGTAAGATTTTTTAAATTTTTTTTTAAACGATATCCCATCTTGAGTCCTCTTTGAAAAAAACGTAACAACCAAAGTACCGTTTTCCAAAAAGTGCTACTTTCTTGGAAGCAGGGTGGGGTTTTGGGAGAAGGCGATTGGCGGGGAATTGGCTTGGCTCTCAGCAGTGTGTACTCTCCTTCAAGGCCCCTCGGGGGCTATGTGTAGGCTGCCTGAGTCTTAGGTCTCCCGGTGATAGGACGGGAATATTAGCCTTTTCTTCCTTCAGCAGGTGTGAAGATAAAGGCAGGATGTGGTGAAGATTGTGCGGTGGTTGATAATGTGATAATGGGAGCCACTGATGGGGAAAATGCACTCCTAGGAAAATGCTTTTTGTCTTTTTTCTATTCAGTGCGAATAATTTGCTCATTCGAAAACAAATTGGTCTGTGATCTGATCTAGGACGGATCTGTAACAACCACAGAAAAAAACCCAAACCCTAATGATATTAACATATTTGTGGATTTTGGGGTTTTTTTTCAAAGAGCACAGCGTATGCTGATAGTGAATGTCCAGCTGCCATGGAGCCAGAACTTGCTTGCTCTGCCGCAAGTCTTCAGCGTTGAGTGGGATGGGTGGTGGCTCACTGTGGTGGTGCTGTGAGGTGTGTCAACCTGTGTAGAGACCTACAGCAGCTGTGGCTCTCCAGTGGTTGGTCAGACATGCTGTTAGGATGTGGAAGCATGCACGGCATCAGCCATGCAGGGAGATAGCAGCAAGGACCTTAGAGGGTGAGATTGTGGACAGCAGTAAGAGCTAATGGTCATCTTCTCAAAGCTGGGAGGAGGAAGTGACATGGGATGGCCTGGAGAGGGCCCTTGGAGAAGAGTCAGCAAAAAGCCGTAGGAGAGGTGAGGGATGGGTGAGGGCAGGCTGCTGGGGGAGAGCGATGGGCAGGCAGGGGCTGGGGGACAAGCAGGGTGTATGGGCAGTGCAGCTAGGCTGGAGGATGGAGGATCATGAGTCACAGCCACGTGAGTTTCCAGCAGCTGAATGCTTAGATGGGCAAGTCCTTAGACCCCAAATTACCTGCTCGAATCCTGGCTGAGAGCTTGCAACAGACTTCTGCTCATTTTTCAAAACAGATCATTTATGTGACCCCTTCAGTCCTTGTTTCTATTAACAGGCCAAACAAGTCCTAAGTGCCAACATACTGAAGAAGTGGAAAAGTTAGTTTATAGAAGGGAAAAAAGGGGAAGGAAAAGAAAAACAAAATTCAAGTTATTTCCACGATGTTTGCATTCCCATGTCTTAACCACAGTATTCCCAGCACGCGGGTTTTTATGATGCATCAGAAAACCAGCCACAATGCAGAAGAAACTTCAAAGTTTTAACAAAAGCAAAGCTGAGAGGGAGATGTGGGGAGGGAAGCGAGGCAGCAAGGAGCTGAGTGTGGGAGCAGTGCTGGGCTTTGCGGCGTGCCTCCCACCCCAGTCACTCTCCTACAGTCCCAGCCAGGACCTCGCTCTGCTGGTGACCCAAGAAGGCAGCACGCATTAAGGATGGGGAGATTGGTAGAACTCAATTATTTAAGGGTTTTTAATTCCCTTTTAGCGGGTTGAAATAGCAGGGCATGGCCAAAATATGTGTAAGTACATCTCCTTTGTCCCGTCAGTCAAAACAAAGTGAGTCCCAGTGCAGTGGATGTTCACAGGTGGGGAGAGGTGGAGGTCAGGGGCTGGAAGGTGGCCTCTGCTGTACCTGGAGGTGGATCGTAGCTGGAGGGACCTGAACAGAGGCACCTGTGGTATTGCGTAGGATGTGCAAGTGTGAATGGAACATTGATTGTGCATTTTACTGGACTGTGTATGTTTAAGAGGCTGAAGGGTTTAGTGCATTTAATTGCTGTAAACCTGTATAGCTACAAACAGGCAGAGGTTGCAACAGCACCTACGTACTCATTGCCTGCACAGAATTCTTCGTTATTAATAGCATGTATCTATTGCACAGCCTGGTTTATCTGCAGTGAATAAATTGCATTGTGGCATTACAGCTTGGTTATAATCCACTGCGTATCCAGTGACACTGGAGACTGGATTTCAGCATCACCTCAGCTGCTAGATGATGGTCTGATCTATTACACGGCGAGACCTGAAGTCACATTTCTGCTGGTGAGAATATCGCTGCTGCTCCTGCCGAATGAACTGCCCTGGGGTTGCGGTGTGTAGCAGCACACGCCGGCATCAGGCTGCTTAGGTGAGAGGCAAACGGTAAGAGCTGTCCCTGCAGCGATTCCTTCCTTGAATAATACCAGAACTGTTGGTAAATACCCGATATCCCACGTTCAAAGAGTCTGGCGCCAAGAAAATGGGTCAGGATTAAGAAACACAATACTGGTTAGCAGGTACCTGCAAAAGACCCGCAGCCCGCTGGGCTCCTCGCAGGCTGAGCTCCTGGCTGGCTGCAGGTGAGTTCAGAAAAGTGTCCACAGCAGCAGTGGAGCAGGCGGCTCTGCCCGGGAGCTGCTCCTCTGCCCAGGAGCTGCTCCTCTAACGCAGGGTTGTGCCAGAAGGTAGCCAAGTGCAATGAAGTATTTTCTAAGCAACTCTTGTTTGTATTCAGAAGTCCAGACTTTCTGGGAAAATTTCCCAAGCTAAATGGAAAACTAATTCCTTTAAGCCACCTAAGCATGACTGACGTGACAAACGGTGAGGTGGCTGCCTGGAGCCATCGCTGCCTGTCCTCTCCGCTCGGCGTGCTCAGCTCAGCGGCCCTTCTTTGTAAAATGACTGGGGTTACTGTCTGCCTCTAAAACCTCTGCCTGAGCCACGGACCAGAGGGAGACTCGCAGCTGGCTGCAAGCAGCATCATTTTATCAAAACCAGTCAAGGGTTAGCAGGGTGCATCAGCTGTGAGTCTGGGCCACTGTGTTCTGTTGGGTTTTTCTGTGGCTTTTTTTTATTGCATTACACAGATTTTCACTTCGGGGCTCCAATGCCTCTCCCTCGTGGTTTTGGAGCTAACAGCATGCATTGCTGCAGAGAGCAGAGTATCCGTGTGAGCACTCTGTACCGTAGTCTAGCACAGAATCAATATGATTTTTGTTACATTACTGTCAGCCTGGCTTCTGTAAAAATGACAGATCTGCTAGCTGAGACTTTGTGTGTCTCCAGTGTGGGGGGCAGTCATTGCCGAAAAGGCAGTCAAAACCATTATCCCAATTTAAGGGATGAGAACAGAGCCCTAGAAATAACTGGGATTTTTCGGAAAGCATGGCTCCTACAGTTGGGGCTGGCTGAGCTGTTCTCTGGGCACTGAATAGGTGTAACCAGGCTTCAGAAGAGCATCCTGAACCTCCCAGATCTGAATTTTTCTGGTGTAGCCAGGGGGAGTTTCACAGGTCCATCCTTTCCACCAGCATCGCTGTGTCCCTGTTAGCACTGACACTGCACTGCATCTGTAGGACATCTGGGTGTCAGGTGGGCTGCTGAAAGCCAGAGGGGGACTTCGAGTGTGTTTTGGCGTACGCAGCGTGACCCAGAGCCTGGCTTATGCATTTCCAGGGTGAATAGTCAGTGCACGCACTGAGCAGCACAGTGCATGTACCGCAAGGCTAGCGCGTCTCCGATATTACAGGCTCAAAGCCTATGTGCTAGACAGCAGATTTGCAGTTTGCGCTCACGTTTCCATCCCAGGCGCGTGTGGCTAACTGCACACATGCTTCGAGAGCCTGCACCCGGCTTCCCTCTGGGATTCCCTGTTAAGAAGTAACAGCAGCTCTGACCTCCCCTTCCACGTCTCATGATGCTGTGAAGCACCAGGGCTCTGCAGCTTCCCGTGTGGGTGAGGGTGGTCCTGCCTCTGCCGTCGCTCCGGCTGGGGAGCAGCGTTTGAAGATAGTGTGGTAGCCGGTACCAGCTTACATATCCCCTGCTTTCCACCACAGCATCTTCTCCGGGCACACGCTAATAGCCGTAGTCACTGAGCTAAAGAAGCATTGGCCCCGACAACGCCCCAGGCAGATGGCAAGAGCCACTTTCCAGGCAGTGAGTCCATCCCATGTGATGGAGCTCCTTTGCTCTCTGAGGGTTTTGTCAACACCTCAGTATTATTAAAATGTTGCTTTTAAAGTCAATTTCCTTTTCTTTTCTTTGTAGTTTATAGAGTGTGGCTGAAGACCTTCTCTCAGGCTAAAATGAGGATCAGTTCCAGGTTTGCAGTCATATCAACAGTAGGTTCATGATTTATTTCTAAGGTGCCTGTGTAATTACCCGTACCCCACACACACCTCCCATTCACACTGAGTTTCCCTGTAGCTAATGAGTCTTCCCAGAGAGGAGGAAGACTGGTTGGTTCACTGAACAAACCCCTGTGCAAAAGAAGGGGCTTCTAAAATGCATCCAGCCTCTGTAAAGACAGCGCGTCCCAAAAGCTGTCAGGCCTTATTGTAAATGTAAATGGCTCATCTTGCTTAAACTGAACATTTCTGCCAAGTTTTGCCCACAGCATCATGGTGATGTTCTTTTTTTCCACTATTTCTGTTTTGGTCAAAGTGTTCATGGATCTGTTTTGCCATTATAGCTTCTGTCATCTGTGCCAGCATGTTGCCTACACAAGGCAGGGTTCACCCAGTGGTGCAGAGCTTACAGCCCCAAAACATACGTTAAATATTTGGATGTCTGAATCCAGCATGTGCTGATACTGGGAAATGTTTGGAGCAATGGTTATGTTTTGAAATTATGTAAAGCTGCTTTTGGTCCCAAGTTGTACTTAAGTATCTTTGCCACGCAATGATGGGTTGAGCTTTGTCAGCCTAAAACCAGGTTTGGCTAATTTTGCGGGATGACGTTTTGGGATTACATTTTTGCGCCAGCTGCCCGAATCTGGGCGTATCTGTAGGCTGCAGAGAGGTGATGCGAAGCAGTGCTCCTCAGGGCACCTGGGGGAGGTTTGAGGGACCATTTGGCCAGCTGGTCACCAGCCTCATTTGTATGAGGTAGCCCAGCATGGAGTTGGACGTTGAATTGGCCAGTGGACAGTGCCAGCTCTGGCCTGGGTGCCAGCCGGAGGCCAGCCCGCGCGCAGAGCAGCCCGGGGCAGCCTTTGAACTCTGTCTGAAGCGAGCTGTGCGTTGGCCCCCAACGTAAATGAGAGCAGCCTGGAGACTGTTACAAATTACAAGGCTGCGCCAGCCCCAGAGGCAGGCACACATCTGGCCGGGCTCCCACCGGGGGAGCGGGGCTGGAGGTACTGCTTTGGCTCTGTCTCACGGTCGGACTTCCCTTTTCTGGGGTGATCTTCTCATGGCTGCTTGTACCGGAGTTGGGCTATCAGAGCTGGGAAGCCATTTCCATCTCTGGTTTTCTGGAAATACTAATCCCGATGTAAAGTGTTGTCAGCCTCTGTGCCTGACTTCTTGCCTGCGACCAGCCCGTTGGCCAAGCTGCCCTAGGTAGGTTCTCCCCATCACCAGCAGCTCTCTTCTGGATTCCTTGACAAGGACCTGCCCCGACGCTGGCTCTCTTTCTGCCCAGGGTGCGGATCAAAACCAGCAAAAACGCATTTGGCTGAGCTTCGGGTGCAGTCTGAGTTCAGACACCCTCTGCTGATGTTGTCCAGCCTTTGTGCTGGGTTGCTGGGCTGATCTTAGCAAAGAGGCTCAGAGTGGCTGGAGGTCACCCAGACTAACATCGCTTTGCAACCTTGAGCCCTCCCTGCATGGCTGTGAGGAAGGATCAGGGCCCTTTTTGCTTCAGCTATTTGGACCTGAGGTACTGTTCCACATCAGCTACTGTCTTTTCAGTTTAAAGGATTTTAAGCTTTTACGTTTCATCAATTGGAAATGAGTTTTTGAAATGGCAGTCAGGGGAAAAAAAACCCCTGACACCAGTGCAAACTGGTCACAAGCGCTGATAATGTCACTTTTTCCTGAAATGGGGCATAAACAAAACAGATGGCAGCTCTGGAATGTAGTGAATTCTCATGTTGATACAAACCACTTAATTCACTTATCTGCAGGTAATTTAGGTACTCCTGAAAGGAGGGATGGAACCCCTTTTAAGCATACTTCCTCTCGCACATGGTAGGTGGAGGAGGAGGAGCAGGGGCCAGTCTGATTGCAAAGGGCAGTGCTCAGCAGCCTGGGTGCTCACCATCCCGGGGGAGCCCTGAAGCCCTTGGCCAGAGCACTGGCCGTGCACAGCTCCATTTTCCCCTGTGCATTAAGTAGTAATCAGTCTTGATGTTGGCTTTCTGCTCAGGAGGAAAGTTCAGCTTTCCATTTCAGTGCCCCCGAGTATCCCGAAACTCTTAAACTGGCAGAAAAATGACATGGAAAAAAATTGACAGAATAGGCTTTGCTGTATGTTCAGATAAATCAGTATGATTTCGGATTATGTAAGCTAATGTGTCTCCTTTTGTAAGTGTAATTCTGAACATCAGAGATGACTTTTGGAGGGTTAAGTGTTTGGCATTTGCAAAAACGTGCCCCATACTGATGGAGTCCTGTCAACCTGAGAGCCAGGCTCACCTCCCGTGTCAGTCCCCTGCCTCAGGTGTGCCAGAGAGGCTGCTCGAAAAACCCTCGGTCCCAAAACACAGGGCAGTGCAGTTCGGTTTCTACCTTCCCAGCCTCATCAGCTGGGAAATGCGATGGTTCACCCAAAGGCTGAGCCGCTGCCCACTGGGCTCTGCTTTCTGCAGTGGATTTTGGAAGGCAGAAGATGCTAATTATAAAAATAGAACTTTTGCAGACGTGCCTAATTATTTGCAGGATAGCTTGAAAAATGTTGTACAAAGGTAGCGTTTTAAGAGACAACACATTGTAAATGGACAACAATAACGATGATGTAGTAGGGCTGACAGAAGATTCTGAAAATTTTCGTCTTTTGAGGAGAATTTTTAACAAAATAGATGAAAGCCTGAATTTGTTCTGCCACTGCACTGGGTGCCTGGGAACTAGACGCTCCCATTCCTCCCCAAAACACTACATATTTTGGTAGTAAAACTTCATCTCACAGTTCTCCTGACCATCTCCCAGTTTGTCTGGGTTTTTTTATCCCTAGAATGAATGCTTTTAGAGTAAATGCTTTGAGGAATTGAGACAGTTATCACAAAAGATAGAGGAATCGGTTATGGAATAGATCCATAACCCTTATTGCAGATGTCTACATGAGATAAATCTCAGCTGCATGTGTTGCCCGTGGGGCCAGGCAGTAAAGCGCGTGGCCCCATAGGATACCCTCAGTGGTGGGGGGCTGTGGTAAGAGTTCCCTGGCCACGCTTGTTTTGTACCGGCCACCTTTCTTGTGTGATCTTAACGATTTCCTCCGTTTAGTTGATTGCATGTTCAGGGCTGGATGTAGCTCCTAGGAAATCTTCTACAATTCAACTGACCGCAGCAGACCTGCCCAAGGGAGCGAAATTCAGCTGTTCCTATCTGCTGTGTGATGTTCTGGAGATGAAAGGTGCTGTGGAGGTACGGAAAAATTTGATTTCTTTTTAAGTTCTGGGGGTGCGTGGGAGGGGGAGGAGGTCTGTGCATGGCTATGTCAGCCTAGAGAGTACAAAGTGGGTTCCCATATGGTCAGTTTTCAGGATTTCTCCTGTTTCAAATCTGCATAAATGGCCCACTCAAGGAGGCCCAACTATTAAAAACAGCTGACAATGAAAAAGGGGGAGGTGAATGCCAAGCAAGCAGCAAGTAAACTATGTAACTGAGCTGACAGATGGCAAATTAATGTTGTCAAATAGAAAGAAGTACATAAAGCTAAGGAGCACTTTGACCAGATTGCTTTCTTGCACATGAAGTCTTTAATCATATGGATATTCTTGCTATTTTTACTCTAATGAGATTGGGAACGAAAAATAAGACCGAGGCATCAAATTAAAGATGAATTTGCTTTGAATCCACAAGAAATTGAAACCCTTGCAGAAACAAGGAGAATTATTTGCCAGGCAAAGTTAGTGTCACAGATGAACTTGTTTGTGCTTCTGAATTTTGACATGTTTGTTTTATTGCTAATACTGCCGTAGCGAAAGAGTGTAATAGCCAGTGTAGGTAGGCAGTCAAAGGAAGTCGAGTGAAAACTGGTGTTCATGGAGGTTTTTGCCCTTAGGCAAAGACAAGAAAACGCAACCCACCAAAACGCTTCCGTCTACTCTTTGGTAAAAGAAAAGAAAAAAAAGAGAAAAAAAAACCAACAAAAAACCCCATTCTGTTGTGAGATACAACTTGATGAAATGCCAGTGGGCCGAATACACTAACATAAAATAACTATTTGCCCGTTGTGAGTTTTATACTGAGAATATGAATTTGCTTTGTTCTGTGTATTTCTTTAATGGTAGGTGCGAGGATGTCTTTTAATCAAGAGATTAATGTGAGCTCTGACAGCTATTAAGGTATTCACACCTCTGATTAAAGGGAGAATCGGCCTGTATCTGAGCAAGGAGCTTGGTAAACAAATACATCAATCATGGGAAAATATCCCCCAGTATGTGTGTGGTCAGAGAAAGCCAGCCAAGGCAGTTAAAAGGAAGCAATTTTCCACAGTGCTTGGAGGTAGGTAATATAAAATAATCCATAATTAAGTTTAATCGTGGCTTATCAGACCTTTCTAGGACTGTGAGCCTTGTGGTTAGTGTTTAACGTACTACGTTTGCCATAAGCTTTCTCTGATGCCATTTCATTGATACTACGAGCCCCTTTTATTTGGAAGTGGCAGATGTGACAACTCTGAAGGCCAGATTCATAGCTGGCACGACTCAAGATAGTTGCAGCAAGCTCTGATACTATGTGGACTAGATATTCTGCTAATAAAAAAATGGGTTTGCTCAATGGAGCCAGTGGAGCAGTTCCATTTAGACAAAAGAGCCTGGCCCAGCTATCGTGCTGTTGCTGTATAACGGCCAGATCGAAGCCCCTACATCTTTCTGCTGACTTAAGCTTGAAGCTGCTTCAGGCCCCTTGTAGGGACAGTAGTTCTTTTACTAGAAGGGGAAGGTAGTGCTGCTGCTTGTAAAGAAGCATGTCCCCTTCTCTCCTTGCCTGCATCAACCACGGAACAGCCTCTTCGGGGTCGGACCTGGATAAGAGATGGGCTTTTCACCTCGGGAGTACAGAAGGTGAAACGGTCAGCGTTGGCCAAGGCTGTCTGCTGTAACTGAAGAAGTCTGCTGTCCCCCAGCCCATGCAGCATGTGGTTTTACAAAAGGGGTTTACGTTAGCAGAGTGTAGAGACATCTTGTTGCTGTGAATGGCCTTCCCATCACTATGTTTTTTCCAAGTCTTACGGGAAGTGGACAATCTGTTATTTCAGGCTGCGCTGTAGTAGGCAAATTGTCCTTCCGTGAAACCAATGCCAGGTAAATACAGAAGCACGCGAGGAAAATGGTGTTGAGCCGCTGTGGTTTCAGACTGACCCAGCTGCGAGTGGTCACCAGCCAATCCAGGGGACAGTGTTCAAAGCCAGTGGGTGACTCCAGGAGCGGGGTTCAGCTCTAGGCAGGGGATGCCGTACTTCAGATACCTGGCAAGAGGCGGAGACAGCCGTGACGGTGGGAAGAGAAGCTGATCGCTGAGCTCCAGCTCCAGCAGTATCAGCTTTGCACACTTCATTGAGTACAGTGTCGAAGACTTCTTTTTCTAAAGGGGACAATTTACCAAACTTTCAGATATTAACAGATATTTTTTTGCAGCACATAGCCAGCAGCAACAAGTCACAAAGCAAACCTTAACCTGTTCATCCCTTTGAACAGTAGATTTTAGCAGAAACGTTAAAAAAATGGAGGCTGATCTGGGAGGATCTGGTAACCATCCTATCCCTGATCACTACAATCAGAAAGCGTCAGCTTAGTGGCCTGTGACCACTGGGACTGCTTAGGAAAGTGGCTTCATTTTCCCCAAAATGTCAAACATCCTGTGTACCTCTTAAAGAGAATATTTTAATAGGAGTGATCCTAGGGTTGGGCGTGCTTTTCAGAACTGCTGCTACATATTACAGGTATATAACATTTACTTCAGTATAATGCTGCAGATCTTTTTTCTTAGTGTCTCAGCGTTTAACTAAAGCTGGACAAAGTTCTTCAGGCAGAAATTTTCGTTTCCTGTTTCAGAAAGAAGTCCAGTTTGGAGCTAAGTGGGAACTCTTCATTAATCACAACATGCCATTTCAAGACTGTCAAAATAAATGCTCTTATGTACTGAGATGACATTTTCATAATTTAATTTATAATCTTTAATATCAAAAAACACCATCCTGGAAAAAAAAAAAGTAAAATTCACTGAAATACAAATTATCTGATCTTAATTTTGATGAGAAAGTTGGAGAACATATCCTGGGGAGGGGACACAGTTAGAAACATCGTTGTCTGCTTTGGCAGTTCTTTGGTGGACTGAAGAATGGGTTATTCGCAGAGCTCCGCTTTTTAACTAGCTGCGAGAATATCTATTGACTGTTTTTCAAACCTACCCTCATGGCTTTATGTTTAAATGCTGTTTCCCAGTTTTTCATCCAGGCCATCATATTTTCCAGGTCCCTTTGAATTCAGACACATCTGGACTTAGGCAAGCCTCCTTCATTTATTTTCGCTCTGGACTTGCTGAGCCATGCCAGGGTTTTTGTGAGCGTGTGCATGATTTGCAGGCTCCGAGTCTGCCTGTGCCAAGAGTCCTCAGCATCCCCCCAAGGCTTGTGACTCCCCACGGCACTTGAGGATCGACTCCTGATCCGGTATCGCTGGGTTGCCACGGAAAAATCCTACGCTCAGCCTGCGAGCAGGGGCAGGCGTGCTGAGAGAGGGGAGGGCAGGACCGAGAGCCAGAGCCCCGGGTCAGCCAAGCGCTCTCGTCGGGTGCAGAGTTGATGCAAGCGCTGCGTCTTAAGCGTGTCCTAGCGCAGTTTAGGCACGTGCTGAAGTAGTTTTGTGAATCAAGGCTTTAGGCTTCTCAGGACAGGACTGCTCTCCCTGCAGTGCTGGGGTCTGGCACAGTGGAAATTGGATTTTTTTCGGACTTCGAAGGCCGGTCATGATCCAAGTAACAATCGGCAATTGGCAAGCGGCAGAAAAATCAGTGTAGGCCATCAGCTGTCCCCAGGGTGCATCAGTTTGTATGTGTGAAGGCTGTAGGTAATCCTGCTTATCCCAAATGACCTGGAGGCCTGGAGAAGGGCAGCTGTCCCCGCTCGCACTTGACCCTGGCACGGGATGGACCTGCGCCCACCTGGCAGAGCAGCTTGCGCCTCCCTGCTAGTCCATGGCTTTGGGCTCAGCTCTTCCAGAGCTGCACGTATAAAAACAACAGCTAATAAATAAAGTGTTTGCTATTTCTTTGGCAAGAGGAAGAAAAGCTACAAAGAAAACACCTACAATAGATTTTTTTTTAACGTGGTTGGATGGGAGCTGAAGGTCTATCACAAAGACGCTTCTTTGGCTTTGATTTGACACTAGATTTCAGTCGGTCCAATGGAATTTTAATGCTATGGCCAAATATAACATCAAATAATGAAAAACTTCAATGGTAAACATTAACACAAACAGGCATCGAGTATATTAAACATCTTTTAGAATGCAACAGGCCAAATCTGCAAATTGGGAACAGGTCCCTGAGCTGGCACACTATAAAAGCAGGCTTCAGTTTGCCATCTCCAGGACCTGTCGATGGAATACAGTGTATATCTGAGTTAGACTCCATTACGTGTTTAGATTAAACTCTGTGTAGCATTGATTCAGCTATTTATTTTGGCTACGAGGAGACGACGTTTAAACATGGGTGCCTAAAGGGGATGTCCATAGCCCAAAAGTGCACGAAGGGGACCAAGTGCTCATTTTGTAGGTCTGGCTACTGAGGCCAGCAGCTCGGCCCAAGCCTCGCAAAGCCAATGTTGAAAATGGGGCCAAATTTTTCCAAATTTGGGGCCTGCAGTGTGTGCTTGGGGGTTTTCAGTGCCCCGCAGCTCCCATGGGGTGCTGGCGTGAGGGCTGGCAGCCGGGCCACGAGCAGCGCGTTGCTCAGCCCTCGGCGGCTGTCCTTGCGAGGGGTCCCGCCTGGACTTGCCCAGCGTGGTCACCCTCAATGTATCGACCAGAGACCGGCCGGGTCACTGACTCCTTTAGAATTTGCCACACCAAATAAACTCAAAAACCGCCACATCTCAAGTTCTGCCCAGATGAAATGGATTAATTTATTTCTCTTTGCCTAGGCTTTAAGCAGTTGCTACGTGCATTAAGCTTGCAGTGATTAATGGCTAAAAAGCATCAGGTGGGGTTCAGCTGTCCTGTTTTGGGGGACACTGCGTGGCTTTTGGTGACTGGGAGTCTGATGTTGGAGGAACACGCTGGATTGAGGAGTGGTGCTTTTGCTTCTCCCAGTAAGTAAATAATAAATAATGTAATAAATATGCCCCGTGAATAATTCTCTGCCATTAAACTAATTTCTTAGCTCTAGAAACAGTTCATGCATGAACCCCCCATAGCATGCGAAGGCACATACGTGTTGCCTGAGCATTATATCCTTCTGTAGGCAACTGGGCTGTATCCCAAATGCCAGCTTCCAGCGGGGTTGTTTTCCCCACTTTGATTTATAATTACTGATCGCATGGGAGGATGGAGAGAAAAGGCCTGAGTTTTTTTTGTTCCTCATTTAATAATTTAATTTGTATTCTGATCTTCAAATCCCAATAGCATGATGTGAAGTAGAGCAACTCGGCAGGGGAGGGGGGAGGAGGGATGGAGGAGGGAGCCAGGGCTTTCTATTTCCATATGGTGAGCCTCTCCTCCTCGCGATCACAGCTTGTCATCTGTCTTCTTTTAAACTTCAGATCCCCTGTAAAAATCTTCCCAGCAAAGAATGGGCCATAAATGTGACACAAAGACAGCCCAAGTGAAGAGATTACCACGGGGTAATCATGAAGCATGATTTCATTAGAGGATTTCTTTACATGCGGGCATGGACGCAAGAATAGCCTGAGCCGCGGGAACGGGGTGTTTCTGAAGCAGGGCACAGTGGCAGGGGTGTATATTAATATTCTGGGGAGATAAGCCTGTATATGCCCCTTGCATTTCCTTGGCAGACAGAATGGTACGCGCCTTTCTCATAGTCTAAGTTGTGGTTAGATTAAATGGTCAGATTAAATGACCGCTTTGATTCACCTGGCTTTACGATGGATAATGATGGTGGCACAGCAGAGCTACCCGCCCTGCTGCATCACCCTGCCAGGAACTGCTTGGTGTTCCCATCCCACCAGCAGAAGGAAGGAAATCGGTCTAGTTTGGAGACTTTCTGTAAAAGTAACAATACTGTCATTCCTTGATGTACAGCCACGGGAGAGCAGAAGAACACGTTGCGCCTGGTTTTTCTGTGCCCCGGATGCTGCTCACCTGCAACACCGTGGGTCATTCGCTGCAGGGGCGGAGGGGGACAGCGTTCACTACAGCGCGTTTGTCGTGATAACTCTGCGCGTTGTCAGAACAATTTCTGCAGAAAGGCCGTATTTTCCTCCTGTGGCTAAGAAGGGTCTGCTCTTGCAGAGCTGGTTTGCGTTGGTGTGGGGCAGTAGTGCCGTGGGCCAGGTCCAGTGGCAGGAGGGGAGATGGGGAGCAGCGGGGGGGCTGCACAGCCGGAGGCCCTGCTGGGGGGTGAGCAAGGCTGCAAGAGACCTTCACAGTGTGCCACAGACACTGCCTGGGCTTCTCACCGTGGGGCTGGTCTGCCCAGTTCCGCTTCTGCCAGGAGGTGACTGGGTTGGTTGAAATGCAGAGGGGAACTCCGGGCTGGGGTCAAGGCGTATATCTGATTTCAGCGATGCGATCGGCTGCTGGAGCTCCCTGTCTGCTGACACCGCCAAAACATGACTTTGTGCCGCACAGAAGACTCCAGACAAGAGCCATCACTTCTTTCTCTCCTCGTCCCATAGGTATGTTGCAGAGAAGACCCAGAAGACAGAAGCAAAAGCTGCAGCAGAGCACTGCTGCCATGCAGCCGCGGCACCCGGCTCACAGCTCGGCGAGGACTCGGCCAGAGGCGGCCCAGTCTGTCCAGGTAAGGTGGTGGGGGTACAAAAGCTCATGTTGGGAGCTACAGCCATGCAGCCCTCCACCTACCACAGCTTCTGCCCTCCCAGCCCGCCCCGGGACCGCACGGCCCCTCGCATTTAGCAGGTGCCTCTTTCCCCTTCCCTTCCCATCTGCGCAGGCTCAGATAAAGGCGTCGGGTCGCCCTGCTG